>WNGE01000143.1_pt1 | contig 90831 bp, 71 predicted proteins | sample 5400651 | NCBI WGS metagenome assembly WNGE01 (sample SAMN13153370, study PRJNA577476) | soil metagenome | isolation source: 60 cm soil or saprolite under grassland replicate 2 | place: USA:California | collected 2016-06-15 | reverse complement strand
TCACCGGCGAAAGCCTGCGCGCCTACTTGAAGCAGGAACTGCCCGACTACATGGTGCCGCAGGCCATCGTGGTATTGCCCAAACTCCCCCTCAATGCCAACGGCAAAATCGACCGCCACGCCCTGCCCGAGCCCGAACAGATTCAAGCACAACGCGAATTGATCGCTCCGCGCAATGACGCAGAATCCGCTCTGCTGAAAGTGTGGCAGCGTGTGTTGAATAAGGAAAGGATTAGCGTCACCGACAATTTCTTTGAGCTTGGGGGCCACTCGCTAATGGCAGTCCACCTCATGGGAGAAATCAAGAAGGAAATCGGAAGGGAAATTTCGCTTGCGGCGCTTTTCAAAGGCGCGACCATCGAATATTTAGCGCACTTGCTGGAGGGAACAGACGACGTCAACAGTTCTATTCTGCGAGAGATTCAAGGGCAAGGGTCTCTGCCCGCGTTCTTTGCGGCAGTTTTGCCGGGAGTAAATGCCCTTGGTTATTTGAATCTATCTAAGCATATCGGCCCTGATCAGCCTTTTTATATGCTCCAGGCACCAGGCAAGGGCCCGCGTGCGGGGCGCCGTCCATATACCGCGGAAGAATATGAAAAGCTTGGATCGGATTATGTTCGAGCGATGCGGACGGTCCAGCCGGAAGGGCCTTATTATCTTGGCGGCATGTGCGAAGGGGCCAGGATTGCTTTCGAAATGACGCGGCAGCTCGAGTCACAGGGGCAGAGAGTGAATCTGCTGGCCATCATGGACACTTGGGTGATCGAAAACACTCAGAACCGGCGACTGTGGAAGCTTTACTACTATCATCGGCGCCTAGGAGAGTTCTGGAACCAGTCATGGGGTTCAAGGATTGCCATGGCACGAAAGGCCCTGAGAAACCGGATCCAATGGTGGCTGGGTTTGAAATCAGCACCCCAGAAGAGTGAATGGCTTCACACCTACTGGCCTGGCGATGACTTTGTGCCGGCCCGTGTTCAGAGCAGAGTTACGATCTTCAAGGCACCCAAGCAGCCCTTTTACTACAATCAGGACAGGCTGCTTGGCTGGGGATCGCGAACTGCATCGGGCGTAGACGTGGAAGTCTTACCGAATGCCAAGCACCGCCTCCTGTTACGAGAGCCTTACGTCCGAGAACTGGCCACCGCACTGTCGCAGGCGCTTACTCGAGTTAACCTAGTAAGCGATGGAGCGGGAGCGACCGATCCAGAAAAGACATCGACCTCGCCCGAGGCGGTAGCTGTTACGTAATGCATCGCCCAGTCTTCAGCACGGATGCGGGGGGCCTACCCCCGACAGGAATCGATTCGTCACAGAGCCTGCGGCTGCTCACTTTCGAGTTTTCGTCATTATCCGAAGGACTGCGCGCTCCTAGCCTAGATGAATCCGCTATTCACGCTTGGCATGGCAATTCGAAAACATGCTCTTTCCAGCCTCAGCAGTTGATCCGTCTGCTGTCGAAAGACGAATTGGATCGCATGGCGCGGTTCCATTTTGAGCAGGACCGTCAGGATTTCGTTTTTGCGCGAGGGATGTTGAGGACCTTGCTGGGCCGGTATCTTGACACCGCACCGCAAGATTTGCAATTTTCATGTGCCGTGCATGGTAAGCCTTCGCTGGCTGTGCCCGATTTTGAGCCTGACCTGCAGTTCAATCTGTCCCATACCAGCGGATTTGTGCTGGTCGCAATTTGCCGTGGCCGTCAGATCGGAGTTGATATCGAGAAATTGCGGAGTGATATCGACGTTGATGACGTTGCTGCGAAGTTTTTCTCCGCTTCCGAGCGACAGGCTTTGATGAGTTTTCCCGAAGCAATTCGAAGGGAAGCGTTCTTTCACTGCTGGACGCGAAAGGAGGCGCTGCTCAAGGCCCGTGGGGACGGCCTCTTTTTTCCGCTCGGACTGTTCGACGTTTCAATTGATGCCGGCGACAGGGTTGTTACACTGGTTACCCGGCCGGACCCGGCTGAGGCACAGCAATGGCGCATTCTCCGGGTAAATGCGCCTGAGGGCTATGCCGCTGCTGTTGCTGTGGCCTGTCCTTCCTCGAATTTGAGGTGATAGCAAGAGTCGGAGCCGTTTTGGGATGTAAAAGGTGTATTCTTTGTTGTCGACGGTAAAGGCCGTCGTTGTTATGCTACGCTAGACACGAAATAGCCAATCTCGGTGATGGCAGCGCCGCGTCGTCCAACTGCTAGCATCTTTGAGGCTGTGTCGCCACCGACGCTGCCACTACTCATTCGATTCCGCTCACCCGACTGCAAGGTCTGGCCCCTGCAGCTCGACCTGGTGATCCGATGAAGAGTGTGCGATCAGACTTGGCATCAAACGCCGAACCCTAGAGGCTGGATTTGTCGACTCAAGAAACCGGGCCGCCAGAGTCAACGAACACGCGTCACAACGATGCCGGGTTGTCGTTTTTGGACGACCACGTCCTTGGAGATATCTCACCTCGGGTGAGCGTGAGCGTGGTTATCCCCGCGTATCAGTGCGCCCAATACATTGCAGGCGCAGTGGAGTCAGTACTTATCCAGTCTTACTCCGATCGCGAAGTTATTGTCGTCAATGACGGCTCTCCTGACAGCGCGCTATTAGAGACCGCGCTTCGGCCGTACAGGGACAAGATCCGGTATATCAAACAACCCACTGGGGGCCCCGCCAGCGCTCGCAATAGGGGAATCTTGGAGGCCCGCGGTGAGCACATAGCGTTTCTCGACGCCGATGACTACTGGTGTTCGGACCATCTGGCGAAGCAAATGGCCTTGTTGCAGCAGGATCCCGATCTCGACCTGGTTTATTGCGATTGCATTCTGGTGAAAGACGAAAAACCTTTGACGCGTGCTTTTAATGAGCAGCCGCAGGTCGGACGAGTGACGTTCGATTCTTTGCTAGTCGAGGACTGTGCAATCGGCACATCAACTACAGTGGTCTCCCGCAATGCGATCATGCGCGCGGGAGCGTTCGACCCGAGCTTCATCCGCTGCGAAGATTTCGACATGTGGCTGCGAATGGCTTTCGCGGGCGCACGTATGGCCTATCACTCCGATGCCCAGGTCTTCCATCGCATTTCTGATACTAGCTTGTCAGCCGACCGTTGGTCGATGAAGCAGGATCGCATCCGCGTTTACCGGAAGATCGCCTCGACGCTTCCGGTGTCCGAAGGGCAGAGGCATGTCCTCGAGGAACTTGTGGCCAAGACCGAAGCGGACAGTGACGTAGATCTTCTAAAACATTTTTTACGCTTAGGCGAATATTCGAAGGCCCTAGACGCAGCACAGCGTGCGAATGCACGGAAAGGTAGCTGGAAAGTGAGGATTGCGTATTTGGGGCTGTATTTGGCCCCGCGCCTGTTCCGGCAACTCCATCGTGCGCGCGCTTGGTTGTTTCGCCATGACAATCACCCCGCGACTGACAGGATCCGAAAGTCTGGCTCTTCCGAAACCTCCGATGATTCATCTTGTCTGGCAGGTCAGCCAGGCGGAGATGGCCGCCCGAGAACGACTGTCTAGGTTTAACTAGCTTAGTTCGAAGAAGTCGATTTTTCGTTATGATGCGGAATTGCTATGTATAAACGTTTTGTTGCAGGGGTAAAGCTCGCCCTTGGATTGCACCATCCAGGGCGAAATTTGAAAATATTCGGGGGCGATGTATTCCTCGTGTCTTATCCAAAGTCTGGCAATACGTGGACCAGATTTCTCATTTCGAACCTCGTATACCCAGAGCAACCCGCTAACTTTGGAAATATCAACGAGATGATTCCCGATCCAGAAGGGCTTTCCAAGCGGCACCTGGCCCGGCTGCCACGGCCTCGAGTAATAAAGAGCCATCAATACTTCCACCCGCGTTATGAACGCATCCTCTACGTTGTCCGTGACCCACGAGATGTTGCCATATCGGAATACCACTTTCATCGAAAATGCCGGGTGATTGACGACAATTTGCCGATCCAGCAGTTCCTGGGCGAATTCCTCCGTGGCGCCTACGTTCCGTATGGATCATGGGGACAGAACGTGGCGAGCTGGCTGGCCACGCGAAACGGCGATCCCGATTTTTTGCTTCTGCGCTACGAAGACATGATTGAAAATACGGTTTCGGAATTAGGCAGAATAGCTACGTTCCTGCACATCGACGCAGACGTCAAAAGGCTTGTGCAAGCGGTGGAGTGCAGCTCGGCAGAGAACATGCGTAAATTGGAGAAATCGCAGGCGCATTTATGGTCCTCTACCAGGGAGACAAGGAAGGACTTGCCTTTCGTTCGTGCAGCGAGGTCTGGCAGTTGGAAATCTGAGCTGCCGGAAATCTGCGTGATGCAAATTGAGCGTGCCTGGGGCCACATCATGCGATATCTGGGTTATCCACTCGCGTTTCCAGAGAAGTCGCCCGGCAATGGCGCAACATTGGAAGAAATGCTTCTTGGGAATATTGCCTCCTCGGGAACGGTGAAGCCGTAGATCCGCATCGTTGCCAATGCGCAAACTAGAAAAGCTGCAAATCATCAAGAACGTAAGCTCCAATGGGATCGCGCTAGGGACAAATGTTCTGGTGGGCATTTTCCTTTCCCCGTTCATCCTGCACCGGCTTGGGGACGCCGCGTTTGGCATCTGGGTCTTGATCTTCTCTATCACCGGCTATTATGGCCTTTTTGATCTGGGAATACGGTCTTCCGTCGTCCGCTACGTCTCCAAAGCGACGGCCACCGGTGACATGGAATATGCAAGCCGAATAATCAGCACAAGTCTGTTCAGCTATACCTGCATAGGCGCGTTCGTACTCCTGATCACGGTCTTAGTCAGCGTAAACATTGACACTGTCTTCCGCATCCCGGCGGAGTTTCATGCGACAACACGCTGGCTCCTGCTGATGGTCGGTTCCGCAGTGTCGCTCGGTTTCCCGCTTGGGATTTCAGGGGGAGCGCTGGAGGGCTTGCAGCGGTTCGATGTCATGAGCCTCACCAGCGTCGCCACAACCCTGCTCCGAGCTTTGTTGATCGTAATCGTCTTGTTGCACGGCTACGGGTTGCTGACGGTCGCCTTCATCACGGTCGTGCTACCTATTATTTCTGCGATCATACGTGCGCTGATTGCGAAGCGACTCCTGCCGGTTCGGCTTGGACTCACCTACGTGGACCGGAAAACATTTCGCGAGATCGCCAATTACGGCGGAATCACGTTCATTACCATTGTCTCCGCCCGGCTGCGTTTCAAGAGCGACGAAATTGTGATCGGCGCGCTCCTGTCTTCAGTTGCGATCACTTATTTCAATATTGGCGCTCGCATTGTTGACTACGCCGGAGAAGTGGTAGACAGCCTCGCGCAAGTCCTTGTGCCTATGTCCAGTCACTCCGATGCGACTGGGGACGTTAATCGCCTGCGCAAGATCTTGGTGGCTGGAAACCGCTTTTGCGCCTTCATCATTTTTCCTATCTGTGCTGTCCTTGTGATTCTCGGGAAGTCCGTCATTGAGGTTTGGGTAGGCAAGAAGTATGTCGCTCAAAGTTACCCAGTGCTTCTGCTCATGTTGCTGCCATCTACGCTGATGCTGGCCCAGGCCGCCAGTGGCCGAGTACTGTTCGGAATGGGGAAACATCGGACGTGGGCGATCGTGACCCTGATGGAGGGTCTGGCCAATATTCTGCTCAGTATCCTGTTAGTGCGTCCGTACGGAATTGTGGGCGATGCAGTAGGTACTGCCATTCCGCTTACAGCAACTATGATTTTCTTCCTGCCAGGTCACGTTTGCCGGAAGCTGGCTATTCCGATCCGTACTCTCTTGCGAGAGGCTTATGTCTTGCCGCTACTGGTCTGCGTTCCTACGGTTGCAACCTTGCTTCTGATGAAAAGGTGGTTTGTACCGCATACTTACGCGCACCTGGCAATACACTTCACCGCGGCAGGAGCTGTCTATGGGGGCGCGTTGCTGTGGGCCTTTGCTTCAAAACGCGCAATGAAGATCGGCAAGCTCCGCCCAGGAGACGCGGTCCCGCAAACTACAGCCGGCATAGTCGTCGAGAGCCACTCCCAGGACATTTGAATAGGCCAGAAATCTGCGCAAGCGCTGCGTCCAGTTTGCAAGGAGGTTACAGGTTACTTTTGGTAAGATTCAGAGTGCAGCCGTCCTGCTATTCTAGTTCTAAGTGGCAGGATTGCCGTCTCTTAATCCCTCAGTTTTGGCTGTGTCTGGTTGAAAATCACCAGGAAAAATTAGGAACATTCACGGAGGTTTTGCATTTTGACGACTTCGACGAGCCATCTTATTCCGGCCCACGGCGGCGAATTGGTGCAACTTATCGCCTCGGCCGAACGCAGCGCGGAATTGAAAGCCCACTCCCGCGAGTGGCCCTCCTGGGACCTCACGGCCCGGCAACTGTGCGACCTGGAACTGTTGCTAAGCGGAGGCTTCTCTCCGCTGCGTGGCTTCATGAAGCGCGCCGACTACGAGCGAGTTTGTCACAATATGATGCTCATTAGCGGCGTCCTGTGGCCGATGCCGATCACACTGGATGTCAGCGAAGAATTCGCCAAGAAGTTGCAGCCGGGTAGCAGCAAAGTCGCACTGCGTGATCCTGAGGGAGTCATGCTTGCGGTGCTCGATGTTGAGGAAGTGTGGCAACCGGACCGCAAGCTTGAGGCAGAATCGGTTTTCGGTACTACCAGCCCAGTGCATCCGGGCGTTGATTATGTGCTGAACAAAGCGAACCCTTGGTATGTAGGAGGCAAACTCGAAGGCTTGCAACTGCCGTCGCATTACGATTTCAAGACACTGAGGCTAACGCCGGAAGAGTTGCGTGCCGAGTTTTCGCGCCTGGGCTGGCGACGTGTTGTTGCGTTCCAAACCCGAAACCCGATGCATCGCGCACACGTTGAATTGACCTTCCGAGCGGCGAAGACGGTTGAGGCAAACCTGCTGATTCATCCTTCCGTCGGAATGACAAAGCCGGGCGACGTGGATTATTTCACTCGGGTCCGCTGCTATCAATTGCTGCTCGCGAAGTATCCTCAGGGAACGGTGAAATTGTCGCTGTTGCCACTGGCAATGCGCATGGGCGGCCCGCGCGAGGCCATCTGGCACGCTTTAATCCGCAAAAACCATGGAGTCACGCACTTCATTGTGGGGCGCGATCATGCCGGCCCTGGGAAGGATTCGGACGGCAAGCCGTTTTATGGTGCTTACGAAGCGCAGGAATTGTTCAAGAAACACGAGAAGGATATCGGAGTGACCATGGTGCCGTTCAGCATGATGGTCTATCTGGAAAATCAGGATTGCTACGTGCCCGACAATGAAGTTCCTACCGGCGCGCGAGTGCTTAATCTTTCAGGCACCGATCTGCGCGACCGGTTGAATGAAGGGCGAGACATTCCGGCATGGTTCACCTATCCAGAAGTAGTTCGCGAACTGCGCCGCAGCTTTCCTCCGCGGCATAGGCAAGGAGTCACAATTTTTTTCACCGGGCTTTCGGGCTCCGGCAAATCGACCATCGCGAATGTACTTCTCACTAAGTTCCTGGAGGTAGGTGGCCGGCCGGTGACCATCCTGGATGGCGATCTCGTGCGCAAACATCTTTCGTCAGAACTCGGCTTCTCGAAAGAACATCGGGACATCAACATTCGTCGAATCGGCTATGTCGCATCCGAAATTACCAAGAATGGCGGTATTGCCATTTGCGCTCCTATCGCGCCCTACGACTCGGTACGCAAACAAGTGCGTCAAATGATCGAACCGTACGGCGGTTTTATCCTGGTTCACGTTGCCACCCCGATTGAAACTTGCGAACAGCGAGACCGCAAAGGACTCTACGCTAAAGCGCGCGCTGGAATCGTAAAGGAATTCACGGGAGTCTCGGATCCCTACGAAGCCCCTGCGGATGCTGAAGTCGTAATCAATACCGCTGATCTAAGCGCGGAAGAGGCGACACAGGAAATCATTCTTCATCTGGAACAGCAAGGATTCATCGGAGTCAGCCCAGAGCCGGCGCTTACGGCAGGAGCCTAAACAGCAGGAATGGAACTGATTGCGCTCAAAATCCTGATCGGGCTTGTGGTTGGCGTTTTGATCGGGTTGACCGGGCTCGGGGGCGGCGTCCTTTTGTTGCCCCTGCTAATTTTTGGGCTGGGAGTTCCGGCGATTATTGCTGTTGGTTCCGATGCCGTGTTTAATTTTGCAACCAAGCTCCCTTCTAGCGGAGTTCACTTACTCAAAAAAACCGTACGGCGCAAGGTCGTGCTGGCCCTCGCGTTAGGAAGCGTCCCGGGATCGTTCGCAGGTGTGCGATTTCTGCAGCATCTGCGCGTTTTGTATGGCACCGGGGTAAATGACTTCATCAAGACTGCGGTCGGGGTCCTGCTGATTATTATTCCCACTTTGTTGCTGCTGCAGCGGAGAATCGAAGAGCAGGTTGCCAACCGTCCGCCCACGACCAAGTCATTTGCCGGCATGGCTGTGATTGGTCTGGTTGCCGGATTTCTGGTCGGGATGACGTCGGTAGGATCAGGCAGCATTATCATGATGATGCTGCTTCTGTTTTACAGTTACCCTCCGAGAGTCATGGTTGGAACTGACATCGTGCACGCGGTCGTGTTGACCGGAGTGACTGGCCTTTTGCATTTCCGTTTGGGCAACGTTGACCTTTCGTTGGTTGGATATCTCCTGATTGGGTCTATTCCCGGCGGTCTGGTCGGATCCTATCTCAGCTCGCGGGTTCCGGTACTATGGCTGAGACGGATTCTGTGTGTGATTCTACTGACAACAGGAGCCAGAATGCTGTGGGTACCGGCGCACTGAGATCCCTGAATGCCAAGTTCTTCCTATTCCGGCGCACTCGAACGAATTGAATCGGCCATTGAGGCAGCCAAGACCGTCTTCAGCCGCTTTACCTCCGGAGAAATCGCTGCCGAATACAAAGCTGGCCACGATCCAGTAACAGAGGCGGACCATGCGCTGGATGCCGTGTTGCGCAAGAACTTGTTGCGCAAGGACGAAGGCTGGCTCTCGGAAGAGACAGTTGACGATCGCTCGCGACTGGCACACTCACTGGTTTGGGTGGTTGATCCTCTGGACGGCACGCGCGAGTTTGTGGCCGGCATCCCGGAATTCTGCGTTTCCATTGCACTGGTGGATTGCGGCCGGCCCGTTGCTGGAGGAATTTGCAATCCTGCTACCGAAGAAATCTTTCTTGGCGCGGTGGATTCGGGGCTCACTTACAACGGGGTTGCGGCGCGAGCCAGTCAAAGGAATACGCTCGCAGGCGCTCTGGTGCTCGCCAGCCGCAGCGAGACCAAGCGAGGCGAATGGCTGGCGTTTCAAAACGCCGCGTTCAAAGTTCAACCCATGGGCTCGGTGGCTTACAAGCTGGCGCGTGTTTCCGCCGGACTGGCGGACGCTACTTTCACATTAACTCCCAAGCACGAATGGGACGTGGCCGCGGGCGCCGCTCTCCTCATCAGCGGTGGCGGGTGTGTTCAGACAAAGTCGGGGACTGATCTGATCTGCAACCGCGCAGATCCTCTAATAAGTGGGCTTATTGGGTCTGGCCCGCTCCTCAAGTCGGAACTCCTTGAGTTTTTGACTCCATATCTTCAGCCGGTAGGCGCGGACTGATGTCGGCAGCCGCGACAGTTTTCTTGATGTATCACGAACTGGAACTCCCCAACCGCCGATTCTGCCAATCTGAACCAGGCTATGTGCGCTACGTAATCTCAAAGCAGGAATTTCGCGAACAGATGGCTGCGATTCGCGAAGCCGGATTGCAAGGACTCAGCGTTACCGATGCGTTGAAGTTCGCTGCGCCCGCGGTAGCAATCACTGTGGATGACGGGTGTGAAACCGATTTGCTCGCGATCGCCCCAATCTTGAAGCAGTTCGAATTCGGAGGCACCTTCTACGTTGTCGCCGGATTTCTGGATAAGCCGGGATATCTGTCCACTGCACAGCTTCGCGAACTTAGTGGATTGGGTTTTGAAATCGGTTGTCATTCCATGACGCATCCCTACCTGAGCGACCTGGACGATGCCAGTCTGCCCCGTGAAATTGCCGATTCTAAGAAGGTACTCGAACAAGTTCTTGGAAAATCAGTGGAACACTTTTCGTGTCCGGGCGGACGATATGATGCACGAGCCATTCGAGTGGCCAAAGACGCTGGATATCACACTTTCGGAACCAGCGCGCCGTGGGCCAACTCGCCTTCCACCGACCGGTTTTCTCTTGGCCGAGCGGCCATTACACGCGGGCTGAGCAGATCGGCTTTCCGGAATCTCTGCCACGGGCACGACCTCTGGAAACTGAGGCTGCGAGTTGGTATGCGCGATAGCGCCAAACGTCTGCTCGGAAATGCAGCCTACGATCGGATGCGCGCAGTAATTCTCGGGCGGTGATGTCTCCAAGAATTACTGCGTGGTGAAGACTGCCGTCCGATTTACTCCATTCAGTGCCGCCTTAATAGTGACTGTTCCCGCCTACGTGCTGCTGGCAACCTCATGCGCGCTAACGGTTGCCACGTTTCGTCGGAAAAGCTCCACACTGCCTGGCGGTAGGGGTGATGACCGAGCCATCGCTGAACTTTTCCGGCAGCCGTGAACTGTTGCGGTGCGCCAATGGCGATGGAAGCCCTCGCAGAATGTTTGCGCTTGGACCAGTCACCTGCACGGACAAAAACACAAAAACACAAAATGCACACGAATTGGTTTGAGATCCGCTACCTCCACATCCGAGCAACTGGGTAAAAACGCTGAACGCAGTCGCAGTAACCCTCGCCGCCTCAAGCACTCCTCGCGAAAAATTCGCTGCGGCCGTTTCAGGGGCAAGCAGAACCTCCTAACCCAGCGTTATGAATCACTTGGGGGTTTCTTAACAGCGCCGGGCCCAGGGTGGAGGGAGCACATTTGTCCTGTCGAGAGCAAAAAGCTTTCCTGGATTACGAAAGTAAGTCAGCGAGGAACTGCACACCAATATTCAATTCCAGGCCGTTACTGACCTGAACCCCGCGCCAAATCTGGAAGTGCTGGGTGTTGCAGGAATTTGCCCGGCCCGATTGCACCAAAGAAGTACTTCTAAGTTGAACTGTCGTGATCTCTGCATCGACTGTAACTTTCGTTACAGTGCCGATAGAGAGCCTTGGGGAACGAATCCCCCGACATTTTCGTTATGAGGTCACCTAATGGCACTTCAACCGGCCGACTCGGGCAGTAACGTTCGACGGTTCCTTTTCATGTCGCTAGGAATCCGTCAGATCTTGCTGCTGCTGACAATATTCTGCACCATCAACGCTATCAGCGCGCATGCGAGCGATGGCTTGCGACCGAAGATTCAGCTCAACCTGCCTTCAGGAAGTGTTGGCGTTGCTTATTCGGGATTGATGTCAGCCAACGGCGGAGTTCCTCCTTATAGGTTCGCTATCGTGGAGGGATCGCTTCCCCATGGCTTGGCTGCTAACTCGACCACCGGCACCGTGACTGGCACACCGAGCGTTGGTGGCACAAACTATTTCCATATTCAAGTGACTGACTCACGCGGCTCCATAGCAGGGATATGGTGGCGAATCACTGTTTCAGGCAGTACAGGGTCAACAATCACCGTGTCCATTTCGCCGACGAGCGCCAGCTTGGCATCGGGAAATACCCAACCGTTTTCAGCCACGGTGCAAGGCACCGGCAACACAGCGGTAACATGGTCCGCTACGGCAGGGACGATTTCGAGCAGCGGGTTATTTACTGCGCCGACTGTAACGAGCAACGCAAGCGTAACGGTAACCGTGACCAGCGCGGCGGATACCACAAAAAAAGCCAGCGCAAGCGTTTCCGTCAGCGCCAGCGCTCCCTCCCTCTCCATCACTACGCATTCATTAGCGGGAGCGCAGTCTGGAGTCGCATACTCCTATCCGATCTCAGCAAGCGGCGGGACTACTCCTTACCAATGGAGTATCGCCTCCGGCTCATTGCCTTCGGGAATTCAATTGAGCAGTTCGAGTGCGACTCTGACCGGGACCACCTCTCAGCAGGGCCAATTCTTATTCACCGCACGGGTAACCGACTCTGCCGGACACAGTGCAACACAGTCATTGGTTCTATCCGTCAGTTCTCAGCAGTCCAGTTCTGGCAATTATGATGGGCCAGCGGAGTTGCCACAGGTCTATGTTCAGAGTTCAATGGCAAATTCGCCAGCCCCCGGCGGCGTGATCACCGTCGCGGCGGGTGGGAATCTCCAGCAGGCATTGAACAGTGCGAACTGCGGCGACACGGTAGCGTTGCAAGCTGGCGCCGCTTTTACTGGCACATTCACTTTGCCGGCGAAGGCGTGCGATGACCTGCACTGGATCATTGTGCGCAGCAGCGCTCCTGACTCCAGCCTGCCGGCCGAGGGCTCACGCATTCATCCATGTTATGCCGGAGTGACTTCGCTGCCCGGGCGGCCGGCGTTCACTTGTCCCGGCAAACAGAATGTATTAGCAGCGGTTGTAGAATCTCAAAACAGGCCCGGCCCATTTATTCTTGCTCCCGGTGCGAACCACTACCGCCTGCTTGGGCTGGAAATTACCAGAACCGCGGGGATAGGCGTCGTCTATGACCTTATTTCGCTGGCATCCGGCTCTGCCGACAAAATCATAGTCGATCGAGTTTGGTTGCATGGGACCACTCATGACGAGACGAAAACGGCATTCGCCCTACGTGGGATGACCAACGCGGCTTTGGTCGACTCCTATGCAACTGACTTTCATTGCACATCGGGTGTGGGCGTTTGTACGGATGCACAAGTTATTGGCGGCGGCAACGGCTCAAATCCTGGTGGGCCCTACAAGATCACCAACAACTTCATAGAAGCATCAGGCGAGGGAGTGTTATTCGGAGGCGGGTCAGCTACCACGACCGCAGCCGACATTGAGATTCGCCACAACCACTTCTTTAAGCCGCTCACTTGGATGCCCGGTCAACCTGGATTCGTGGGCGGGCCTACAGGAAGCCCATTCATAACCAAAAACCATCTGGAGCTGAAGAACGCAAAGCGCGTCTTGATCGAAGGCAACATATTCGAGAATGTCTGGGGAGGGTTCTCGCAAGTCGGCTTTTCCCTTCTACTCACCCCAAAGAACCAAGGCGGGGGCTGTCCGATCTGCCAAGTCACAGATGTGACCATTCGATACAACACGTTTAGTCACAGCGGATCGGGCATTGCGCTCGCCACCGTGGCATCCGACACCGGAGCTAACGCTTTTGCTGGCGAGCGCTACAGTATCCATGATATTACGATGGATGACGTCAATAGGACTTTCTATAAGGGCGGTGGTGGCTTATTTCAAGTAGTTAATGGTTGGCCATCGAATCCATTAAACAGCGTTCTTATCGACCACATTACTGGATTTCCCGATCCAACGGGTCACATCATCAGTTTAGGAAACAACACAACTGGTCCGGCGATGTATGCCTGGGTGATGAGCAACAGCATCACTGGGAGTGCGAAATACCCGATCTGGTCGACCGGGGGCCTAAGCAACTGCGCCATCTCCAACATACCCTTAATTTCGCTGAACGCGTGCTTCCCTCTCACGGGGTCGAGCGGATATGGCTATACCGATAATGCGATGATCGCGACAAGTTACCCAGCATCACAATGGCCCGCAAACAACTATTTCCTGCCCAGTGCAACCGCGGTGCAATTTGCCAACTACAACAACGGGAACGGTGGGGACTACACATTGCTTTCTAGTAGTCCCTACAAGAATGCGGGTACCGACGGCAAGGACCTCGGTGCCGATATCAGCGCGATTCGGAAAGCGACGGCGGGCGCGTACTAAGCTACTAAGCCGAGAGCATCTCAGAGGTCAGGCCAGAATGCCGGAAATGGCGCTATGGCCTGACCCTGCTAGCCACCATTCGTTTCCTTCACTGCAAACGGACATTTGGTTCCCAGAGAGCACACGATGCAAGATACTTAGGGCTGTGAGGTGTGGCCACTCGCGGGCGTCGCGGTGTCACGCAACAAACGGCACCTCGCAATTGCGGAAATAAGCGCACCCTGAGGAGTGGATCTCCCCAGCCAACTTCGACACCCGCCTGTGTTATGATCCCGTACCCAGTGGAACAAATCCGTGTTCAGTCCCAGTCTGGTGCGGCTTTGTTCTCTGTGCCGGGAGTTTCCAAAACTGAAGGTCAGGCACGGGTCTCCCTCCTCTATGGTCAAGAATTCCCTAAAACGTATTCTGGTTGGCAGCGGAGCCTTACGACTCGCCTCCAGGCTTGTGGGCGGAGGAGTCGCAATCATTATGTACCACTCGGTTCAGGATAACCCCTCCGCGCAGTCGGACACCTTAGGGGGTATCATCCATTCAACCGAGGTATTTCGAGGACAAATGGAGGTAATTGGTCGCCATTTCAATCCGGTCGGCATGGATGACGTTTCACTCTTCCTAAGAGGAGCAAAAGAACTGCCTCCGAGGACCGTGGTGGTTACGTTCGACGACGGCTATGCTGATAACTACCATATGGCCAAACCGGTGTTGGACCACTTGGGGATCCCTGGCGTCTTCTATGTTGTCATAGATTGCCTGCAGCATCAGACTCTGCCCTGGCCAAGCTACCTTCGCTACGCATTCCTCACTGCCAAGGCGAAGTCGTGGAAGGAGCACAACGGCAAGGATTGGCCACTCGCTGGGCACGAACAGCGACTGCTTGCTTTTGAACAGGCCTCGAAACACTGCAGTAGGTTGTCCGGTGATGTCCAAAAAGCGTTTGTCAATTCGGTGCGTTCTGACTTGCAAGCACGATCGCCAATGCTAGATCACCCGCCCATGATGACTTGGGACGAACTCCGGTCGCTCGTTCATGCAGGTCATACGGTCGGTTCACACACAATGACACACCCCAACATGGCCCACATCTCTGACACGGACGCGCAAATCGAATTCTCCGAGTCGAAACGGAAGCTAGAGCAGGAGATCGGTCAACCTGCGGTGCATTTCTCGTATCCCTGTCCCGCATTGCAGCCTCATTGGGCCGATCATACAGTGAATCTGAGCCGGCAACTGGGATACGAAACGGGTGTAACCACCAATGGTGGGATGGTGCGCAAACGCGACAACCCCCTCCGGCTGCGCCGCATACGGCCTACCAAAACTGTTCAAGGGCTCCGTTGGAACCTGGAGTACACGTTTGCCGGCGGAGTTGTGTAGCCCTATTTGTCCGCGGGTGGGAGCATGCTCCCGTGCTCAAGAGACGTACGGGTATTCAGGATTGTAGAAGAACGAAAGGTCACCGTCGATTAGATTCAACTCCAGGAGTGTCCCCGGGTCGAGAAGGTTGCGCGCATCATAGTAGTAGATCGGGTCAAGTCTACGCAGCCAAAAACCTATTTGCTCAAAGCCTTCACTGATTTCCTTTCTCGAGGTCCCAACTATCACTTCACAGATCTCTGGGTCCTGACAAGCTGCATGAGCGGCAAGGGTACAGACCGAGCGCCATTGATCAGGAGTGCGACCGTCGATGTGAATATCCACAATCCTCGCCTGTCTCCCCACCTTCACCAGCACAAAGTAGCCACGCAATTGCTTCGCTTCTGAGACAATGAACCCACTAAATTGAGCCGCCGGACAGTCGAGCATATAGTTCAGCACGGCGGCGCTCCTCAGAGCGCGAGCGCGCAGGTCGGTTGTTCTGGTTTCGAGCACTTGTTCTAGAGACGGTTCGAAACGTGGAACGCTCGACGCATGCCATCCCGACGGGGTTGGCGGGAGGGTTTTAAAACTAGATACTGCGTTTCGGAGAAAGCGCAAGGGGGTCTTCCAGTTGTGCTGCCGGCTGGTCCTAAGCTGTAGCCAGGGCCGCACTACGCGTACGTACCTCTTCAACGCCCCGCCGCTCTTGTATCCAAGTTTGGGGAGAATCTTCTTCGTGTCCCGCGATCCCCCGATCGTTACCATGAGATCTGCCATCGCCGAGATGCTCCTTAGGACCTGAATGCCGGCGCCAGGCGCTACTCTGCTAGCAGCCCAGTCAACGAGATGGATTGCTTTCAGTTCAGATCCAGACACTGCGAGTCGAATCGGCCACACCCCGCCGTGGGCAACGATTTGCTCGTCCCTCTTCAACAAGAAACTGCGTGGCGCATTCCGACCGGGGTACTCCGCGAAATATTTCCACCGCAGCACCTCAGGGCGAAACGAGTTCAGTCCAGGATCTGCCTGGAAAGTCTCTAGTAGGAAATTGAGGAGCGCAGGTTGATCGGGCTCCAGTGTCGGAACAAATTGAAAACCCATACTCCGCGAATTCACCCCTAGCGAGAAAAAATCGGATTCTTTCTGCAAACATCGCATACATGCCACTTGGGAGGCAAGTTCACGCAAATCGGCTGCACGACGCAATGTGCCGAAGTCGAGCAATATTCGCCGAGTTAATTCCTGTAACCAGACGCGCATCCAGCAAATTGAACCCGATCCGTGGAACAGCGCGAAACTACCTGGACGAGCATTGCAGCCTTCGATAAATGCTGTGGCCGGGGCGATTCCCAAGGCAGCGCAGTTTATGCGTTTCTTAGCCGCAAGCCGACTTCCGCACTGTTGCGCTCTGATTCCCGTACTCTGCGGAACACCTCGCTTTTGTAATTCGGTACAGACCGAAGTACACTGCTGCCAACCTCTGTAGTGCATGGCGGCATGAATATGATTGTCTCCAAGTTCCCCGCTGCGGCTTTGCTGATGGCTCTTGTTTCAGTCAGTTACAGCTTTGGGCCTCTCCATGCCAACGCAACTGACCAGCCCCCATCGTCCCATTTCGACGGACCGGCAGAGCTGCCGCGCGTATACGTGAGGAGTAGACTAACCGACACGCCGACCCCGGGACACTCCCACTTAATCCGGGAGGGGGATAATCTTCAGAGTGCCATTGACAATGCCCATTGCGGAGACACGCTCCAATTGCAGACAGGTGCTACATTTCGAGGACAATTCAGCTTCCCCGAAAAGCCATGCGATGATGGGCATTGGATTGTGGTACGTACGAGTGCTGCTGATAATGACCTTCCTCCAGAAGGAACCAGGCTCACACCATGCTTTGCTGGAGTTGGGGCCCTGCCCGGGCGCCCGGATTTTCACTGCAACTCGATTCACAATGTACTTGCGAAGATAGAGTACGACAGCAATAGCGGTTCCGGCCCTCTGGCTTTCTTGCCTGGAGCCAATCACTACCGTTTCATTGGACTTGAAATAACCCGTGGAACACCGGGGGCTTCAATCACCACGCTGGGCTTCGTGAAGACCGAAGAGAGAGACGACACGACTGCTCATCATCTTATTTTTGACCGCATGTGGATACACGGGACAGCGCAGGACGAAACGGCACGCGGCCTGGCTCTTGTCAACACAACCGACGTGGCGGTTGTCGACTCCTTTCTGACTGATTTCCATTGTGTCGCTGGAACTGGATCGTGCACCGATGCACAGGCACTCGGCAGTGCCGGCGGCAATAACGCCGGTGGTCCGTATAAGATCGAGAACAATTTCCTGGAAGCTTCTGGCGAGAACATTTTGTTCGGTGGAGGTGGCGCCACCCGCACTCCGAGTGATATTGAAATTCGTAAGAATTATCTTTTCAAACCCATGACTTGGAAGCGCGGAGAACCAGGCTTCGTGGGCGGCTTGTCCGGTCATCCATTTATCGTGAAGAACCACTTTGAGCTTAAGAACGCTCAGCGCGTGCTGTTCGAGCAGAACCTGCTGGAAAACGTTTGGGGCGGCTTCTCACAGGATGGTTTCTCGGTGCTGCTCACGCCTAAGAACCAGAACAATCGTTGTCCGTCCTGCATCGTGACCGATGTCACCATTCGTTACAACAAGATCAAGAACGTTGCGGATGTTTTCCAAATCGCCAACGCTACATCCGATGCGGGAGGCGCAAGTTCGGGGGGCCAACGATATAGCATTCATGATGTCCTGGTCGAAGACGTACACGCACAAGACTACGGCGGTTTCGGCTTGTTTGCCATGATTGTTTCGGTAACGCCGCCACTGCAAGACGTCCAAATCGAACACGTGACTGCCTTCGTGCCTCGTGCGGTGTTTTCGATCATGAATCCGGGGGAAAAGATTGCCAATTTCACGGTGAGGAACAATATCTTCTCTCCTGCGGGGCCGCGCCAGATCGGGAGTACTGGAGGGGGGCCGCGAAACTGCGCCTACCAGCCCGATCTCCAAGGTCCATCTGGGGTGCTGAGCCGCTGCTTTGCGAACTCTAACGTCACCCGCAATATTATTATTAGCGGGTCGGGATGGCCCTCGGGCAACATCACTCCCAAGGACGCCCGCGCGGCTGGCATTCGCGAAGTTCGTGGACCTGGACTATACAGCCTTTGCCGCAACAAGGATGACAGCGCCTCCTGCAAGAACGCTTCTCCGGCGCTTGGCTCCGCAACGGACGGCCGAGACATCGGAGCCGATGTGGATGCGATAGAAAAGGCAGTTGCCGGTGTGAACTGAAGCCGTAACATTTCCGGGAGGTTATGTCCTGTCGCCGGTTTTCAGGCGGCGAATCCAGCTTAGTTGAGCGCAGCGAGCTGTGCTAGAGTCTCTGATATAGCAGGAGACTGCAGCTGTTCTTTCCGAGTGCAGACTCACGGGGCAAAACTGCCGTTGGCGCTGAATTAACATCCACTATGGTCTCAATCGCCGCTACCTGGGCACCTCAGGGTAGTTTTCATCATGTCGGGTTCGTAGTTGCCTCTATTCAAAAGACCGTCAAGGAGTTTGCAAGCTCGCTTGAGGCTCAATGGGATGGGGTTATCGTCCACGACCCCATCCAGAAAGTATGTATAACTTTTCTCCAGAGTAGCAACCCGGCCGACCCTTTATTCGAACTGATCGAGCCTGCCGGGGAGGACTCGCCGGTGCTTATTTCCGCTCGGAAGGGAGGAGGGATCCACCATGTTTGTTACGCGGTGGATTCGCTCGAGGAGCAATTGGAGCGATGCCGATTACAGCGTGCCCTGGTGGTACGGAGATCGACTCCGGCGGTGGCATTCGGTGGACGCCGGATTGCCTGGGTATATACCAGGAATAAGCTGTTGATCGAATACTTGGAACGGTAGGTATGACCAGAGAGAACACTAATTCGACTTTACGCAGCGAAGTTGATGCTTTGCTTAGTCAAGGCCAGTCGAACGCAGTGGCGCTCCGGCTCGGGGACCTGTGGCGCATGGAAAGCGACTCGGCAACGGCCGCATTCGTGGTCTCCACGTTCGAAAAACTCCGTAATGACAAGATTCCACTCGTTCCTTTCCGCCTCGCGATTCTGCGCTCCTTCACAGTCGAGCCGGTTGTGCCACTGCTTCGGGCGGCTGCATTTTGCCGGGGTATTGACCTTGCGGTCCACCTAGGCGACTTCAATGCGTATGCACAAGAAATTTTAGACTCAGAAAGCGCTCTCTACCGATTCGCACCGGATGCCGCTATCTTAGCGGCCCAGACCGCTGATATTGCTCCCGACCTGTGGCTAGATTATGCTCACTTGCCGGAGGAGGCAGTCCGCCAAATCGCACAGCGTGTTTCGGGTAGCATTGGGCAATGGATGCGCGCGTTTCGTGGGCGAAGCCAGGCTGCTCTGATCGTCCACACCCTCGAACAACCTTCCCGTCTGGCGTCAGGTCTCCTGGATTGTCAGCGGGAGTCGAGCCAATCGAATGTCATCCAGCACATTAACCACGATATCTGTCGCAGCGCGAGAGAGCTTCGTGGCATATACGTACTCGATTACGACGCGCTTGTCGCTCGCCATGGCCGCCTCCGCTGGCATGATGACCGCAAATGGCTCATTTCCCGGCTGCCGATCGCAGCCGACCAACTCATCCATCTTTCTCGTGAGTGGCTGCGTTTTCTGGCGCCTCTGACGGGTAAAACAGCCAAGGCCCTTGTGGTTGATCTCGACAACACTCTCTGGGGTGGCATTATTGGCGAAGATGGGATAACCGGGATCAAGTTGAATGCTGAATATCCAGGTGCAGCGTATCAGGCCTTGCAGCGGGCTCTGCTTGACCTGACCCGCAGGGGCATTCTGCTCGCGGTCTGCAGCAAAAACAACCCCGCCGACGCGATGGAGGCTTTGGAAGAACATCCTGGGATGTTACTGAGACCCAAACACTTTGCGGCTATGCGGATTAGCTGGAACGACAAGGTGCAAGGTTTGCGCGAGATCGCTTCCGAGCTCAATATCGGCATCGATAGCCTGGCTTTTCTCGATGACAATCCCTTCGAGCGGGAGCAGGTCCGCGCCAATCTTCCAGACGTCACGGTGATTGATCTACCCGAAGATCCAATGCAGTATGCTTCCACGGTCCGGGACCATCCTGCTTTCGAACGTCTGGGCCTCTCTGCAGAAGACCAGCAGCGCACTGCTTTTTATTCGCAGCAACGCGAGCGCGCCCAGGCTGAGCAGAACTTCCAATCGAAGGAAGACTTCTACCGTTTTCTTGAGCAAGAAGCGGAGATCGCACCGGCTCTGCCCACGACGCTGGCACGAATCTCTCAGCTCACTCAAAAGACCAATCAATTCAATGTAACCACCCGGCGCTATACCGAGCAGCAGATCGCCGAATTGGCGGCCCGGACCGGATGGCAAGTGCTTTCGATTCGAGTCCGGGACCGCTTCGGAGATCATGGCCTGGTGGGCGTTGCCATTGTCCACGATGAAGGCGAAATATGCGAAATTGACGCTTTTTTGCTTAGTTGCCGCGTGATCGGCAGGGCAGTGGAGACTGCGCTGCTCTCGCATTTAGCGAACGCAGCTGCAGTTCGCGGCTGCAAGCGATTGATAGGATGGTTTCTTCCCACCAAGAAAAACGCACCGGCACACGAGTTCTACCGGCAGCACGGATTTGAACTCACCAAACAGAATGGCAATGGTTCGCTGTGGTCGCTCGATCTCACCCAACATGGAACTGCTTCACCGGAGTGGGTTAAAGTAAACACGGTGAATGGAGGACACGATTGACACCTACTGTTTTTGAGCGGATTCGAATCATGGCATCAGATCTTTTCGGAGTTCCAGCGGAGCATATTAACGCCGCTTCTTCGCCGGACACAATTGAGGCGTGGGACTCGATCCAGCATCTGAACCTGGTGCTCGCCCTTGAGGAAAAGTTCGGCCTGCAACTTTCGCCGGAAGAAATGGAGCAAATGAAAAGTATCGGAGAGGTGACAAAGCTCGTGCAAGGCAAACTTCAGGCCACGCCGAATTAGCCTTGGCCATCGTCATCGAGCCTTATCGCCAGGAGCACGAGCCAGCAGTTGCGAAATTCAACCGTCGACTTCAGTCTGGCCGCGCAGAAAAGGACTTGGTGTTCTATGAGCACTCGGAACCACGCTGGCTTCCGCCCAATCGAAGCTCCATTTTTAATCAGTATTTTGTCGCAATCGACAATGGCGCTGTTCGCGGAGGCTACGCTCTCAAGTGGCAGACTTTTGGGTTCTCTGATGGCGCAGTCCGGTCGCTGGGGTACTATCACCATCCCTTGTCCGAAGGCATCATCAACAAATCTTATGCACCAGTGGGGGCCCTACTCCTCAGAGACGCAGTCCGACGATCGCCTCTGCTGTATTGCCTGGGGATGGGCGGGTATGATCGTCCGCTTCCAAGAATGCTTGTGAGCCTCGACTGGAGCCACTGTCTCTTCCCTTTTTATTTCCGGGTTGTGCATCCTTACCGCTTTTTACGCGAGATGCAGGCCCTGCGCACATCCACATGGCGCAGGTTGGTAATGGATTTGGCGGCTTATACGGGTACCGGATGGGCAGCAACCACAGCTCACCGGATCACGACACAAATAAGGGCTCCACAATTTGCCCCGTACCTAGTCACGGAAGTCGAAGAATTTTCCGGCTGGGCCGATCCCCTCTGGGACGGCGCGAAAAGCTACTATTCAATGACTGCGGTACGCGACAGCAAGACGCTGCGGACCCTTTACCCAGGCACTGACCAGCATTTCACGCGACTGAGAATCAGCCGCGATGGCGCCGACATCGGGTGGGCTGTCGTGGCCGAACGAAGGAAAGATGCAAAGTACGGATCCTTGCGGGTGGGTTCGGTTGTCGACTGCTGGGCCTCACCCGATAATGCGTTCCCAGTGGTCCGGTCCGCAGCTGCAGCGTTGGAAAAACGCGGAATGGATCTGATCGTTAGCAACCAGAGTAATCAGACCTGGTGCAATGCGTTCAAAGCCGCGGGTTTTCTGCAGTCGGAATCGAATTTCATTTTCGCAGCGTCTAAGAAACTGGCCGAACTACTTCAGCCGTTCGACGAAAACAAGCTCCGCCTGCATTTCACCCGCGCAGACGGTGATGGCTTACCACGGAATTTCTAAACACGAATACAGTCATCTTCTGGCGTGCGAGACCACGGGCTCCTCGGAAGCAACCCCGCTCAATTCATAACCCAGGTGGGTCATCAGGTGTCCCCAAGTCCGTTCAATCAGAGCTACTGATTCGTCTGGCAGCACGGACCGCCAACTGCCCGATGAGGCTTTGCGAACAAATGGCTTGTCCTGGCGTGTGTACTTGGTTTGCACCCACTTCCCTGCTTGATCTTTCTCTAGTTCCCGCATACGATCTGCGGAACTGAGCTCTACCGCATGGGCCAGCCTCTGGGGCGTGGGCTCAATGCAAAGTAACTTAGCAACCTTCTCCAGTTCGCGCGTTGGATTCGCTTGCAAATCCTCATATCGAATGATCAAGAAACTGTTTCTACCGTCACGTGTAGCCAGCCATCCGGTTACGTGGTCAGCCCAACACCCCAGCCTGGGCCAGAAATCGGATTCCATCCATTTAGGAATGAATTTCTCGATCGCGAGCTGATCATTGAAGGAACCCTTCTTCATCTCCCAGTGATAATTCGAGACGGCTACATCTCTGGGGTCGCGCACGATGTAAACAATTCTCTTGTAGCGAGGATCAAAACACTCGTGACTCTTGATGATCCGCGGCCGCGGCAAATTGCGCATCTCGCGGTCCGAGTGAACATACATATCGGGAATACGCTGTTCGAGGTTGAGGAACGTCATGGGATCATCCTGATAGACCAGATTCCCCAAAAGAAATCTGCACCAGGTATTGCCCGAACGCGGATAGGAAGTAAGAAAAACATCATCGGGAAATACCGTAATCTCCCGCTCAATCTTGATCCTGCGGAAAAATACATCACTTACGCGGGACAAATGCTTGAGGCCCCTTTTGATCATCATGTGACCTTCTCCTCGCCCCTACCCGCATCGCTACGCTCGCCTTGTAACCAGCCAAGGAACCGCTGCTTGCGCGCAAACATATTCCTGGCCTCATTACGGAGCGTGGACACAATTTGGTAGCGCGACTTGGTGAACCACGGGACGCGATGCGCCTTGCAGCCGTATTTCTCTTTGTATGTGCCTTCGCCACCCCAATCATAGACTTCGATCCCGCGTTGCTTCCAATAGCGCATCACGTACCACTGGATAGCTTCGTTAGGCCGGAGAATCTGGCTGGAGCGATAGCTGGCGTTGCCCCAAAATTCTGCGATCTTATTGAGGCCGGGAAAAATTCCTGTGGCAATGCACTTCCCTTCCGAGTCGCGGGCACGGACCAGGAGCACCCGGTTGGTTGAGCCGAGATTCCTCACCAGAGCCCGGACTCGCTCAACATCGTAAGTTGGAACCAGTCCTTGCTTGGCAAAAACATCTTTCAATTGCTCATAGTATTCGTCAGCGAAAGCCAGGTCGTGGGCTTCTTCGATGATGACTCCGCTCTTTTCTGCCTTGCGAACACAACGACGGCAAGCGCTATCCATATTGTTGAACAACTGGTCCTCGGGCTGGGTCAGGTCGGTGCGGTAGGACGTATAGAACTCGCAGGTGAATCCGAGTTGCTGTCCGTCTTCGACGGTAAAGTGCGGGTCGGAGACCTCCATGTGCAGACACTTTAAGGCCTCCCACGCCATTTTCTCGACGGCTGCCAGCGCCTCAGCCCGTGAAACGCCAGGATGCAAATTGAAGCCGATGTAAGGAGTCGTCCAACCCGGAAAAGAGCTGCCCAGAATCTTCACTCCCATGCGGGTAACGGTCAGTCCGGAAAAGAAGCCGACAACTTTGCCGTCCTGTTGCAGTTCGGCGATTATCGGAGTGGCCCCTTGCGTTTCAGTAACGAAGTTGAGCCACTCGCGCGTCTGAAAGACGGTGCGATCGGCAAAGCTGTCGAGGAAGTCCCAATTCACTGCTTTGGGATCGACGATATTGCACTGCATTGTGGTCACGATTCCTTTGCCATTTGTCATTACTACCAGCAGATGCCTTCGTAAGCAGCCGCACTGTCCGGCCTGCGGGACTTGTCCAGATTCACCAGATCAATGACTATCTGATCTGAGCGCAGGATTTTGGCAAGCTCGTCTGCCTTCGCCGAGTTGTTTCCGATGATCACGATTTCCGCGTCTCGAAGCGCCGCTTCGAGATCAGGGGTGAGCAACGAACCGATGTGCGGGATGACTTCTTCAATGTACTGGCGATTGGAACCTGCGAGGCGTCCCATAGAGACATCCCGATCCCAAATCTTGACTTCGCACCCCTCACCCAGCAATCGTTTTATGAGCTGAACCTGGGGGCTTTCGCGCAGGTCGTCGGTACCAGCTTTGAAGCTAAGACCGAGCATTGCGATCTTTCGTTTTCCCGTTCGCAGTACGGCTTCCACGCCTCGATCAACGTGTTCGGCATTGCTGGGCATCAACGATTCGAGCAAGGGCAGTTGCAGATCAAGTTCTTTTGCGCGATACGTAATTGCGCGCAAGTCTTTCGGCAGACACGAGCCACCGAACGCAAACCCCGGCGCAAGATAGGCTGACGAAATGTTCAGCTTAGTGTCGGACATGAAAATCTTAGTGACCTGATCGGTCTCAACGTCCAAGTGTTTGCAAAGCGTGCCGACTTCATTGGCAAAGCCGACTTTGACAGCGTGGTACAGATTTGAAACGTACTTCACCATCTCGGCGACGCGAATGGAAGTTTCAAAAACCGTTGCGGGAACGCCTTTGTAAAGTGTGCGAAGAGGATTGAGGTGCTGCGGATCTTGCGATCCCAGGATTGTGTATGGTGGTTTCAAAAAGTCTGAGACCGCGCTTCCTTCACGCATGAACTCGGGGTTGTAGCAAACGGCAAAATCCACTCCGGCGCGCTTTCCACTTGCACTCTCAATGGTAGGAACCATCAACGTCTCTGTAGTGCCTGGCAACACGGTGCTGCGCAAAACAATCGTGTGAAACGCGGATTTCTGCTTCAATGCGGTGCCGATTTCACGCGAGACCTGCTCGATGTGGCTCAAGTCCAGCTTGCCATTGCGCAGGCTGGGCGTACCAACACATAGGAAAGAGATGTCGGAGCCCAGAACTGCCGCGGTCGGGTCCACAGTCGCATGCAACCGGCAGCTCTGATTTGCTTCGGCCACCAGCTCGTTCATTCTGGCTTCGATGATCGGGCTTCGGCCGGAGTCGAGCATCTCGACTTTGGCGCGGCTTACGTCAACTCCGATGACCTTGTGACCCATCGAGGCGAAGCAGGCCGCTGACACCGATCCGACATAGCCTAGACCGAACAAGCTGATTGACAGGGACAAACGCGGGCTCCTCACCCAGACGAGTCTTTTGCTTCCTAAGTTTCCCGCAATGGTCGGGAGGTCCGAGAAGCAGTTTCCACTATAGAAGTGCTGGATATGGGGTGCAAGTCAGGTTCCATAACCAGCGTAATCTTGACGCAGAATGTATGTATGTCTTTGTATTTAAGTACTTTATCGTGAGGATTTCGCTGAGGTCAGGAATTTCCGCGACTTAAGGCATTTTTGGCAAACTCTTTCCCACTTAGTGGTCTTCGGGGTGCAATGGCAAGGGCGATTCCTTGGCTCCGCCGACGCGCATTACCGCGTGTAAGATGAAATTCGTGACCACCAATTGGCGCAAAACTTGGGGACGCCTCTCCCACATGGGATGGGAGGAGGTGCATACCCGCGCCGGCCAAGAGGTCAGCAAGCGCCTGGACCTGATTGCCTACAAGGCGGGTCACGATTTCACTCGACCGAGGTTTCCCGGCGGCGGGACACCGGGAGGCAGATTCTTCTTCGATCACGAAGAGGTATCTGGGCGAGTCAGACTGCTGCAGAAATTCCTTCCGCATGAAGTTGAGCTCATTCTTAGCGAAGCCGGAGCTATCTGCCAGCATCGCTTCAATTTGCTCGGGTACACGGATCTCGACTACGGCCGGGAGGTCGATTGGCATCTGGATGCAGTTCACGGGAAGCGGGCGCCCCTGAAACCGTGGCACTCAATCAATTTTCTGGACTTCAATCAAGTCGGCGATCACAAGGTGATCTGGGAACTGAATCGACACCAGCATCTGGTGACTTTGGCAAAGGCATGGCGGATCGGCAATGAGTCGCGTTTTGTCGCCGAATTGGTCAAGCAATGGTACGGCTGGCAACGGTCGAACCCTTACCCGATGGGCATCAATTGGGGCAGCGCTCTCGAAGTAGGGTTCCGAAGCTTGTCATGGTTATGGATTGCGAACTTGCTTGATGAATCGGTGGTTCCAAGCGATTTTCGGCACGATATTGTATCTGCGTTGGCGCTGAACGGCCGCTACATTGAACGATATTTGTCCACATATTTTTCTCCGAATACGCATCTGCTGGGCGAAGCGGTGGCACTGTTTTTCATCGGCACGATGTGTCCGCAGCTGCCTTACGCTGGACGCTGGAAGAAAGAAGGATGGAGCCTAATTTTGCGACAGGCGCAGCGCCAGGTGCGAAGCGATGGCGTGTATTTCGAGCAGGCACTGTACTACCACGTGTACGCGCTGGATTTCTTCATGCACGCGCGTATTCTGGCGTCGCGCAACGGACTGCTTATACCACCAGAGTTCGACGCAGTTCTGGAGAAAATGCTGGACGTCGTCGAGGCACTATCGCAGGCAGGCGCGGCGGAGGGCTTTGGCGACGACGATGGCGGCCGCGTTTTCAACCCTCGGCGCAACCGTGTAGAGCACATGACGGATCCTCTGGCAGTGGGAGCGGCATTGTATGGGCGTGAACGTATACGATCAGCCGCATGCTTGACGGAAGAAGCGGTGTGGCTGTTCGGCGAGCGTGCTATGCAATCGAACGCGACGCTCGCTCAACGCCGGCCTCACTCGCAGGCCCTCGAGGCCGGTGGAATTTATGTGCTGGCAGGCTCCGATCCGTGTCCGCAAGTGATGATGGTTGATGCCGGTCCGCAAGGCATAGGACGATCCGGCCATGGACATGCTGATGCCCTAAGCATTCGCTTGACGGTTGACGGACATAGGTACTTGGTTGACCCTGGGACCGGAGTTTATATATCGGATGGTGGGGACAGAAACCTGTTTCGCGGTACCGGCGCTCACAATACCTTACGAGTTGACGATCAAGACCAGGCCGTGCCGGCAGGCCCCTTCGCCTGGACCGATATCCCAAAAGTGAAAACAGAACGACGGGTGAGCGGAGACTCATTTGATTTCTTAGTTGCGAGTCATGATGGCTACTGTCGCCTGGCTGAGCCGGTGCTGCATAGACGATTCGTTTTCCGTGGCGAGGATGGTCTGTGGTTCATTCGCGATGTTGCCGAAGGCGAGGGCAAGCATGTACTCGAAACTTTTTGGCATTTTGCTGAAGATCTGCAGGTCACCGAGCAGGAGAATGTTGTGGTCGCGACGGTGTCCCAGAGCCGAAGCCAGGAAGATCGACCTGAAAATCATATGAAGCTGACCATTCTGACTCCACAGAATTCGGCTTTCCGAAAAGAATTAGGTGCAGGCCTGCTCTCGCCAGCCTACGGAAAAACCGTCGCAGCTCCGGTCTTGCGGGTTTCGGCTGAAGTGGAGCTGCCGGCAGAATCCACCGTCTTGTTGATTGCGCAGTCGCAAGTACGGGAAGTCGGTGAGCTAGTGGAGATAGGCACATCCCAGAGCAGCGGTCTGCGCGCTTACCAATATGAGCTCGCTGACGAGGTGCATTGCTTCTTTTTTGCTTCCCCGGCCGGAACCTGGACTTTGGCGCCGTGGACCAGTGACGCGGAGTTTTTGTATTGCCGCCTCGAACATGGGCGGCTATTGCATCTCGCAATGGTGAGGGGCAGCTTTGCCACATGGGGCGACAAAGCCCTCGTGTCGGAGTCACGACCAGTTGAAAAGTTCGAGTGGTCCGATCACGTAGGACCTTCGCAGGAATCATCCGACGCCACACTCGACCACAAACGGGAAGACGACATTGAGACTTTCGATCGTGTTCTGTAAATTCTGATTGATGTGCGCCGACGCGCCAATGGATGGAGTACCTGAATGTGCGGTATAGCTGGAATCCTGGAATTCGAAAGGGACGCAAGAGCTAATCCCGCTGAGTTGCGCCGGATGTGCGATGTCATGTCGCATCGCGGGCCGGATGACGACGGCATCTACACGGACAGTCGCGCGGGCATCGGTATGCGCCGCTTGAGCATTGTGGATCTCGCCACTGGGCACCAGCCCCTGAGCAACGAGGATGGCTCCATTTGGATCGTCTTCAATGGAGAAATCTACAATCACCTGGCGCTTCGCGAGCAGCTCATCACCCTCGGTCACTCGTACCGCACGCATAGCGACACCGAGAGCATCATCCACCTCTACGAGCAGTATGGGAGAGATTGCGTCAAGCATCTGCGAGGGATGTTTGCTTTTGCCATTTGGGACTCGAAGCGAAAGTGCATCTTTGTGGCTCGCGATCGTCTGGGAATCAAGCCCCTGTATTACCGCACCACCGCAGACCGGTTCTTATTTGGATCGGAGATCAAGGTGTTGCTTGCCGCCCAGGGAGTTCATCCAGAGTTGAATCGTGCGGCGCTGCCCGAATACCTGGCATTCGGCTACCTCTCTGGTGCCGACACTTTTTACCGCGGGATTCGTAAGCTTATGCCGGGACATTGGCTCGAGCTAAGTGAAAACGGTGACGTTCGAATCGAGCAATACTGGGACTTGCAAACCGAAACCGACGAACCGGTAAAAAGTGAAGCCTATTATGTGCAGTCCTACCGCGAACTGCTGCAAGGCGCCGTCAAGAGCCACTTGATGAGTGATGTTCCACTTGGAGTGTTCCTGAGTGGCGGAGTGGACTCGAGCGCCGTCGCGGCCCTGATGACGCAGCTTGGCCGAGAACCGGTTGAGACTTTCTCGGTTGGTTATTCGGAGCAAAGCTACAGTGAATTGCCTTATGCGCAGACGGTGGCGCGGCATATCAACTCACTCCATCGTGAGGTTTCGATCAGCCGTCAGGATTTCTTCGACGCGCTTCCCAAACTCATCTGGCACGAAGACGAGCCGATTGTGTGGCCTTCGAGCGTGGCGCTGTTCTTTGTTGCCCAACTGGCCCGCGAACGCGTCAAGGTGGTGCTCACCGGCGAAGGCAGCGATGAAACTCTCGCAGGGTACTCTCGCTATGCTTTCACCCTAAAGAACACGGCGTTCGATGGCGTCTATCGCGGTATGGTGCCAAGCTTCTTCCGGCACCGAGTCCGACAAACCATTGCGGAATCAAGCTGGATTGGCGCGACCGCGCGGCGTAAGCTTTCGCACACGTTCCTGGGACGGGACGGAGATTCATGGGCGTCGTTCTACTTTGATAATTTCTTCTCCGCATTCAGCGAAAAAGACCAGTCGGAATTGTTGACGGAAGAAGTAGCGCACCAGTTCGAGCCGGGCAGCGCCTACCGCAACATTATGGAATATTGGGAGCACTCGAATGGCGAATTGCTGCAGAGGCTGCTCTACACCGACATCAAAACCTACCTGGTCGAACTGCTGATGAAACAGGACAACATGAGCATGGCGGCGTCCATCGAGAGCCGGGTACCGTTCCTGGACCATGTGCTGGTCGAGTGGGCAATGCGTGTTCCCTCCAGTATTCAAATCCGCGGTATGGCGGGCAAGCGCATCTTGAAAAAAGCCATGGAGGGCCTGCTGCCGGATTCGATTCTCTACCGCCCCAAGCTGGGCTTCCCTACCCCGTGGAGCGGCTGGCTTGCCGGAGCGCAATCCGAACCAATAGAGAGTTTGTTACTCGAGCCACGCAGTCTTGAGCGCGGTATTTTCCAGCGCTCCGCAATCCAGCGCCTCTTCCGCGAGCATCGCGCCCACTATCGCGACCATACAGATCGCATCTGGCGCTTATTGAACCTTGAGCTCTGGCACCGGGTCTGCCTGGAGGGTGAGTCCTGGCTGAATACACCCAGCGAGCCGCGAGTCACGCTCGCTTCCACTACTTGAGTCGTCGGCAGTTATTTGGGATTGCGCGAGTCTGCGATTTCCATACGGCGGATATCTACGAATCTGCCTAATGGAGTCTTCGACCTAAGCCACTGCTTGATAGAGAACATCGGCATGTAGGTGCTTCTCAGGCGGAAGGCACGCAGGTTTTTTTTGTTCCCCTCCCCGCATACCTCATAGCCCAGTTCCTGGAGGAAATCGCCGACTACGGCTTCGAACCTCGCTACTTCTTCGGAAGACATTTTGCGCTTCCAACGGCCGGCTGGCTGAAACGACTGCTGCCCCGACTCGCCCAAGAACGAAGAATTAGGCTCGCTTACTGAGCCGATTCCGGCCTGCTGAATTTTGTCGTAGTCCAAGTCGTGGCCAATGATTTCACCTAGCCTGCCCAGCACTTCGCGCGGGTTGGCGACCAAATCTTCGAAACGAACCTCGCAATAGTTCGGCCCTAAGGTGCGACCGTACTCTCTTCCCTTGCGAACCACCCACTCCCAATACATCCCCGCCACAGCGAGATGCTCGTGCCGGTCCCAGGGCAACGGGTGCGCCCAACGCTGCTGCACATAGGAGAGCGCGACATCACGCCCGTCACGAATGATGTGAATTACATACGCACCGGGCAACTGTTCGTGGATTTCGGGAATGTTCAGTAGATGGTCGGGCGTGCAATCCGCCCAGCGGTCCACGCCCTGCTTGCGGGCGGTTTCCTCCATCGTGATGCGCAGGAAGTCACCACCGCTCCGGCACTCGGCCATGAGTCTGTGTTCGACTTCGCTGGCATCCAGGCCTGAAACGTGAAACAGCTTGCTACAGAACCATACATTCAGGAGGTGCCGCCGGTTTTTTTCATGGCGCAGATCGCCAAATCGTGGCACCAGAATGTTGAACACATTCGACTCGGCACGATAAACTGCGAACCCGCCCGCCGAGAGAAGCATGTGATAAAGCACAGTGGTCCCCGATCGCGGGCAGCCGAGCACAAAAACCGGAGCCTTGCTGTTGCGAGCAAGGGGCCTAGGGGGTTCGACAGGTGAACTGGTCAGGGACTCAACCGATCCGCGGGAATTGTAAGGCGCCGGCACTCAGGTAATTCTCCCGAACTTAGACACACGTGGCATCAGCGAGCGATAAATATCTAGCCACTGCTCTCGGACCGCCTCCCAACGATAACGTCGCGATTCCTCGTGGGCGTTATGTGCCAAACTGGCTGTGAGTTCCGGATTTTCGAGGACCCGTATTACGTTCTTCGCCAGGGATTGCGCATCACCGGGTTCCGAAAGCAAACCGGTGCGTTCGTGATCCACCAGGTAGCGCATACCTTCCGGCGCGGTGCTCACGACCGGAGTGCCTGACGCAAACGCTTCCAGCACCGACACCGGCATATTGTCGAGGCGGGATGCGTTAATGAAAATATCTGCGCGATCATAAAAGCGCCCGATTTCGCCTCTGGAAGCGACACCGGTGAATTCCACGTTCGAGAGATGAAGTTCCTGAACCAATTCCCGAAGTTCGCGTTCAAGGGGTCCGTTGCCCACCAGATCCAGACGGGCCTCGGGATAGGCTTTTTGTACCTCCGCAAAAGCTCTCACGACAACATCCGCACAGTAGTAAGGATGGAATCCTCGCGTGCAAACCAGGTGCGGACGCAACCGCCCACGCAGCCGGAAAGTGAATTGAGAAAGATCAATGATGTTAGGGACCGCTGTCGCGTTAAGACCAAATTCACGAAAAACGTCAACCAAGTAGCCCGAGGGAACGACCAGCAAATCCGCTTTAGCGAGGAGCGGGCGCGCGGTGTGGAACCGTTTCAAGTGGTCACGGGCCTCGCCGCTGTGATAGTGGATCAAAGCCTTTTTCCCTCGCAGGCGAGCCATTATCAGCGCAGGTACTGGGGCGACGAAGAATGACCAGTAGGAGGCCGAGAAGATGTGCGCGATGTCCGTATGCTTCAGCTCCCGCCATAACGACCATAGATAAAACGGCTCGCGAACTATCGTACGGAGAAGTGGAATGCGCTCCACCCATGCGATTACGCGCGGCAACGGAGGATCGATTGGAACCAGTGTGGCGCTCACGTCTTCATCGTGGCGGCAGTTCTCGACCAGCAAATCAGCCTGTACGGACTGACCTCCGACGTAACGCAAGGAGGCGGCCACAATCGCGACCCTCGTACGTTGAATTGTGGCCGAGCGATCCGCAACAAACTTCGCACCTGGCCTCGGTTTCCAGCGTTTTCTCTCCAGCAGTTCTCGATAAAGTTCTTCGTGCCTTACCCGCATCTGCTCACTCGTGAAATGCGAGGTTGCGAATTGGCGCGCATTGCGGCCGAGTTGCGCGCGCAGGTTGTAGTCGTCCAACAAACGCTCAATCCCAGCCGCAAGGGCGTCCACGTCGTCCGGCGGAACAAGAATTCCCGTGCGCTCGGTGACCAGCTCAGGATTTCCTCCCACGCAGGTCGCGACTACGGGCACTCCCGCGGCCATAGATTCGATAATTACATTCGAAAGACTCTCAGAAGCCGATGGCAAAACGGAAACATCAAACGACGCAAGCACCGCCGGGATATCACGGCGATCACCCAGGAAATGAATGCGGTCGCCAAGTCCCAGTTGCTGGGCAGCGGCTTCGAGTTCCGGGCGCAGCGGGCCATCCCCGGCGAGCACGAACTCTGCATTCGGAAACTTGGCTAGCACGCGGGCGGCAGCAGCCAGGAACGCGTGGTGATTCTTGGCCCGCAGGTTCATGCGGGCGATCATGCCGATTCGCGTGACTCCCGTACGCCTCGGCAACGCAGGTTCTGTTTTCTCAAACGCCTCAGCGGGCAAGCCGTTCGCGATCACCCTAATTCTCCGTCCGGGTACCCCTGCATGAATCAGCCGATCTGCCGCCGCCTGAGAGTTGCAGATTATACAGTCGCTCAGGCGAAACATCGCCGCTTGTATCCGGTATTGCAACGGAGTCAGCAGATCTCCGAGTTGGCGTTGGCTTCCAATGACGACGGGAATTCGGGCCATACGCGCTGCTGGGATTAGCATCAAATTCGTATAGAAATCGAAAGCGTGCGCGATGGCGATGTCCGCGCGGCGCATGTAACGAGCCATCCGATATCGCGATTGGATGGACTGCCAGCGGTAGAGGCTGCCGCCCACCCGGAAATGTTCCATACCGGCAGAGTCGAGAAACGTCCCCCGCTTTTGCAAACAACCCAATTGCACGCGAAAGGAAGCAGTATCCAGTGAGCGGACGAGAGCTGCAAATTGCCTTTCGCTGCCGCCAGTCTCCAAGCTGTTGATCACCAGAAAAACGCCGGGGCGAACGGACGGTTGCACAACAGTTGGCCGGTCGGGCGCCATCGCGCCTTCGATCTCTGCAGCTTTCAGTTCCGTTCCCTCGCCGAAGACAGGACTCATCCCAGGCTCCGAGTGGCAGCAGCAACATCACTGGATTCGACAAGCGCAGAGTTGTTGCTGAAGCGCTCCAGAAAATTTCGATGCCACAGTTCGAGCATGAGTAAGCGCCAGATGCGGCCGGACTGATTGCGCCGCCCGCGAAAGTGCTCGTCCAGAATCTGCCGAACCGCAGCGGGATTGAAGTATCCTCGCTGCAGAGTTTTCGGATCGAGTAAAACGGTTTGAATCAGTTCCTTCAGCTCATGCCGCATCCAGTGCACGAGTGGCAAAGCAAATCCTTGCTTCGGCCGGTGAAGCACTTCTTTGGGAACTCCCAGCCGTTCCGCCAACTTTCGCAGAATGTATTTCTGCTGGCTTCCTCGCATCTTCCAGCGCGGAGATAATGCAGTTACCCACTCGATCAATTCATGATCCAGCAGAGGTACGCGAACTTCCAGTGAGGTGGCCATGCTCATGCGATCCACTTTGGTGAGGATGTCGCCAACCAGATAGGTCTTTGCATCGAGGTAAAGGAGCTGACTCAAGGGGTCCGAAGCGCGCTTGCCGTCGAGGTACGCGAGCATCAATTGCTGAGGATCGTCTCCGCCCCGGGCAATTGCCTTGAAGTCATCAGAGAGGAGCGGCATTTCGCGCTCGAATGAGGGGATGAACGACAGTTCGTCCACGTACCGCTCCCGCCAAGGCAGTGATACGTTGTAAGAAAACCGTCGCCCGTACATGGATCGCGGTATGAGCGGGAAGATTCGTTCCCGATACAGCTTCCGTGCCCAAGCCGGCGTGCGCTCAAAGACGCCGCGACGCGATTGCACGCCGTAACGATCATAGCCGGCGAAGATTTCGTCTCCACCGTCTCCAGAAAGCGCCACTGTGACATGTTGGCGGGCAAGGCACGAAACATAATAAGTCGGCAACATGGAGGAGTCGCCGAACGGTTCTTCCAGAGAACTTGTCAAAGTCTCGATGGTATTGACGACTTCGGGATCGAGAATCAGTTCGTGATGCTCGGTGCCAAAATGCTGTGCAACCAAGCGGGCGTACTGTGCTTCGTTAAAGTCTGCCTGCTTGAAGCCGATCGAAAATGTTTTTACTGGCTTGCTGCTGGCGCGAGCCATAAGTGCCACGACCGTCGAAGAATCGGTGCCTCCGCTCAACAAAGCGCCAAGCGGCACGTCAGAGATCAATCGGATCTTCACTGCCTCGGCCAACCTACGTTCGAGCTCTTCCAGACACTCTTCTTCACTGAGGGATTCATGAGTGCTGTACTGCGGCAGGTCCCAATATTTTCGATCTTGAACCTGGTTGTTCTCGAACTCCAGAAGGTGTCCTGCGGGAAGCTTGTGAATTTCTTTGAAAGCTGTGCCTGGATCGAGGATGTACCCGAAGTAGAGATATTGCAGAATTGCTGAATGGTTCAGCTCCGTCAGCTCAGGAGCGACGGCCAAAATGGCTTTGATCTCCGATCCAAATAACAAGCGTCCATTCACATGCGCATAGTGCAGCGGCTTCTTGCCCAGGCGGTCACGAGCAATTAGTAGTTTGCGGCGACGCTCATCGTACAGAGCAAATGCAAACATGCCGCGCAGTTTCTGCACGCATTCAGACCCCATCTCTTCGTAAAGATGAACGATGACTTCAGTGTCGGTGTTGGTGTAGAAGCGATGGCCGGAGGCTTCGAGCCCGCGCCGCAATTCAGGAAAGTTGTAAATCTCGCCATTAAAAACAATCCAGACAGACCGATCTTCGTTGAACACAGGCTGATGCCCGCCAGCCACATCAATGATGCTGAGCCGCCTCATCCCCATCCCAGTGTTCTGTTTTATGAAAATACCTTCGTCATCGGGACCGCGATGCACGATCGCCTGGCACATGCGATGGATGGTGGCTTCTTCGATCCGCTGCGACCGTTCCGAGCTCACGATTCCAGCGATGCCGCACATGTTATCCCCTCACCGCCACGCCGGTGCTGGCTAGAGCAGAACGTTCTTGCGTCGTTCGCAACAATTTGTAGCGATAGTCGCGATACTCGCCTGGATTCCCCTCCCGGCCATCACACGCAGCCAAGATCATGTTCGCCATTTCTCGCGCGGAAACGAAATGCAGAATTTCTTGGCGCTCAGGTGCCCGGGCAATTAGTTCTTCAAGAAATAATTGCATGGGCGCTCGCAGCACGGTGTCGGTCTGCGTAGGATCCATGCCATGGGTGTGAAGCTTGATGAAGAGCCAGTCTGGTCGTCCTGCAACCGTAACTCCAGCATTCTTCCAAAGGTCGAGCCGGCGCGAACCAGGGGGATTGACTCCGGTTAATGAGCCGTGCTCGATACGGCCAAATCGGTTTCGCGCAGAGCGATCGAGGTCAAACATCCATGGGCCTTGCACAATAAACGGAAATTTTGCAACTGGCCGTCCAACTTGCAGATCGCGTCCGCGGCGATGCGGCGCCGCTTCGTCCAATGGAAGCGCGCATTCATACAGCGAGTTGATCTTTGCAATCTGCGCCCGATGAAAGACCGAGGTTGGATAGGTCATATCCACGTAGCAGCCGGTTTCGGAGAGCACTTGCATCTCGCTATCGACGCCGCAGGCATATCCTCTAGCACAATTTGCCAACGCAAAATTCCCATGTACGAAGGCGTACTTGGGGAGGCTGCTGCCGTCCTCATAGGACAGGCATCCATGGTCACGTGCGAGGATGTCCCGGAATGAGGCCAGCTGGTGTCGAGTGTTGTCGGCGGTGTCAGGCTTTGTCACACCATGGTGCAGGTGAATCTCTATCTCTCCCCAACCGCGCTGACACAGATCCGCCAGCCGCTGCAGCAGGCCGCCATGGTACTGTTCGGCCGGATAGAAGTACGTGTGAACGAATGCATGACCGTCGCTGTCGCGGAAGCGGTCGAAATTGCGCGGATATTCAGCGCACCAACTATCGAGTCGCTGCTCTTGCACGTCCTGTGGCGCGTATCCGGCGTCATGTCCCGGGATGCTGCTCGGTTCGAAATGGTCGCCCACGGCAATGATCAGGTGCAGCCACCCGCGGGGATTTCTGCGAGTCAATCTCTGCCACGCGTAAGCGGGAAAGCACTTCGAGGCATAGTTCAGCTTCCTAATCACCTTGATGCCAGTCCTCGTTCTTTGGCTAACTTTCTTCATTTTGACTGAGAATGACTGCTTGCATCGAACCAGTCAGTCGATAATCCCAAAGAGCGCACGGCCACTGTTCCAACTCGTTATGTGTTTACTGGAACTCGGCCCGCTCCGCTGTATGTAGGTAATGGTACCTTGCGATCAATCACTGGAGCAGCGGATTTAGCGCGGTCGCTTTCTTTCACGTAAGCAACCAGCGCCGACGTGTACGCGACAGCGAAATAGGGGAAATACTGGTAAGCCTCTGGCGAGAACAGAGCGCCCACGACAAAGCCGATCAACGAGCTGTGCAATGCAGCAGCGAACAACTTCAAATCCGGACTCAAATCTTTGCGCCGCAACAACCATCTCAGGTTCCCAAAGCCTCTGCCGATAAACAGCAGGTAGAGAACCAGTGAGACAATCCCGCCTTCTACGGCAATCTGCAGATAAGTCATGTGAACTTCGCGCCAGACGGTTGAGTAGGTCTCAAAATTGCGCGTCCCCATCCCGAGAATTGGATATTGCGCAATGCCTTCCATGGCCCGCTGCATGAGAAACTGGCGCTGTTCGTAAGACTCGAGTGCGGTCTTCTGCTGGCGTGTATCCAGCTCAGAGGGGTCGCTCCACATACTGCTGAACCGATCCGTCAGGCTCGATCCGGCGGTGGCGAACAGCAGAACGACAACCAGGCCGCTGACGGCAATCAAGTACAAGCGTTTGCCTTTTACTCCAAAGTGCCACATGCAAACCACTCCGGCCACCAGGAGGGTGATAAAGCCTCCGCGTGACCCCGTCATCAACAAGGCCCTGCACATGATCACCATCCCGGCGGCCCACAGCAATTTGCGGAAAGCGCCACGCGCGGTGAGTAGAAACATCAGGCAAAACGGCAGGGATAAGACAATGGCGAAGGCAAGGTCGTTCGGATTGGAATAGATGCCGCCCAGGACGCCCTCTAGCCGTGGTTGTGAATGTCCTTTAATGATGGATAGCAGGCAAATCACGGGTACGGAGGCCGCTTGGAGGAAAATGATGCGACGCAATTTTGGCACATCCGTCACCAGAATAAACGTGAGCACCCACACGACATATACCTTTGAGAAGTCAAGGGTGCGGGAGATCGCGCCGCCTTTCCACACCTGCGAAGTGAGCGACGAGACCAGCAATACCCCAAGCATTACCAGCAAGAAGTAAGATTCGGAGGGGAGGTCGCGGAACTTGCGCTTGCTTCTTCCCGTGGCAAACAGGAGGGCCAAAATTGCGGCAATGCCAGTAATTTTTGCCAGGGGCAGAATACTTAGGCCATGTACCCAGTCCTCGGGCCGCGCGCAATAGACCAAATAAAATGCACACAACCAGAAGAATCCCATGCCGGCAGACTTGGCCTGCACATTTTGATTCTGACTCTTCGCCAGCGCCACGGTTGCCAAACGTCACCCCGCCTGCATGCTTGCGTGCGCCTTTTCTGGCGCCGCGTGAAATTGTCCGCAGATGAACTCGAGGACATGTCCAAAATTTTCGCCGATCACCGACCAGTCGTACTGTGCGGCCCGAGCGGCGGCGGCGTGTTGGTATTTCTGCCGCATGTTTTCGTCTCGCAATAGCGTCAAAACCGCGTCAGCAAAGGCGCGTGGATCGTCCGCCAGAATAATGTCCCGCCCATGACGTACGTCGAGGCCTTCAGCGCCCACTGAAGTGGAAACAACAGCCTTCCCCGCTGCCATGGCTTCGTAGATTTTCAGCCGGGTGCCGCCGCCGATGCGAAGCGGGACTACGACCACGGCTGCATCGTGCAGATGCTCCGCAACAGAAGTAACCCGGCCGGTGAACTGAACAGAATCTGACGCGAGGCGTTGGACCCTTTCGCCGGGATTCCGCCCTACGATCCGCAGTTTGGTGGATGGAGCCTGCGCCATTACTGAAGGCCAAATCTGGTTGCAGAAGTATTCCATCGCGTCCACGTTCGGCTCCCAGTCCATGGCGCCCACAAATACCACCAGTGGACCTGCCGGGGTGCAGCTGAAATCCGGACGATACTGCTCCAGATCAACCCCAGTCGGAACAACCGTGATACGGGAGCCTTCAACCCAGCTCTCCATCAAACTGCGGTCATGTTCTGACACAGCGATTACGTGATGAAACTTCCGCACCGCCTGACGTTCATAGCGAAGCATCTTACGGAACTCGATAGCATACATTTGCCGTTTCAGCGGATTCGATTCCATACGCGCATGGCGTCGCCAGATTTCGCTTTCGACGTTGTGTTGAAAGAGCACGCTGGGAATCGTCAACTCCGTGGGAAAGTTGACTGCGGCGTCGAGGAAATCGCAAATTGCCACATCGAAGCGGCGCTCCTGAAACCAGTCACGGATCTTTTGCCGGACTTCTACAGAGCCGAAACGTCCCACAGCATAAGGAAAGGCCGAAGGCAGATGGGCCAAATAATCCATCCCGCGCGCCACGGAAGATGATTCCGCCTTACCCGTACAAACACACAGGGTCCCGGGGAAGTGTTTCGCGAGTTGCAGCTCATAATCCGGGTCAGGGTTGCCGTCGTAATAAGACAAGAATGTGAGTTGATGCCGGCGCGCCAATTGGCGAGCGATATTGAAAGAACGAATATCGCCGCCGCTGTGGACCGGCAACAGCTTATTGGCCTTGACCCAGAAGATTCTCAAATTCACTCCACTCACCGGACCCAAGCTATTCTGCGCCCGGTGACGAATTTCACAAACGCAACCAGCGCGGCAGAATTCAAAATGACAAACGTGGACGCTGCGTCCGCTACGCGAGCCACGGGACCCTTTGCAAGTTTGGTCATAGCAGCCACGCTCAACCCATAAAACCCAAGCTGCAACAGGAACGCCACACGGTAAATTGTTTGGGGCAATGCTAAGGGCGCTACAAACGCGGCCGCCAGCGCAAATGGAGCAAGCAGGCGGAACAGCTTGTGACTAATGAACTCGAATCGCAGTGGATTCGAACTGCTCAGCAGCCAGGGCGCGAGCTGCACTAATTGATAATTTCCGCTAAGCGTGCGCACCTTCCGCGAGAACTCCAGTCCGGAACCCTGGTCGGCAATGTCCCAGGCGCGGGCGCTGGGAACAAAGATCACACGATGTCCTTGGCGTACAACATGCATAGGAATGTAAACGTCATCGAGGATCGTGCCTGCGGGAACTGGCACCAGCAGTTCGCGCCGTACCGCGTAAAGAGCCCCCGTAGCGCCAACGACAGAGCCGGAGGTGGATTCCATCTCGCGAATGTACTTTTCGACGCGCCAGTAAAGACCGAGGCCGCGCACCACTTCGCCGGAGTCGGGATTTCCCAGCATCAGTTCACCGCTGGCGCATCCGACGGAGGGATCTGCGAAGTTTCGCACCAACAGGCGCAAGGCGGTGGTTTCGATCTTCTGGCGAGCGTCGGTGAACATGACGATTTCGCCACGGGCTACCGCAATTGCATCATTCAGCGAGGCAGCCTTCCCGCGCGACTCGGGATTGAGGACCACGCGCACCCTGCGATCGGCGGAGTAGTAAGCGAGAATCTGATTAGTGGCATCGGTCGAACCATCGGATACGACAACAATCTCGCTCGACTCCGGAGGGTAGTCCAGCTCCAACAGGTTCTTCAGCTTGCGTTCGAGCACGGCAGCCTCGTTACGGACCACCATCACGGTGGAGATGGTGGGGGTGTGCTCAGAAGCGCACACCGGCCGCTGACGGATGCGGCTGCGCAGCCAAAGCCAGCCGGCGTAGCCGATATAAGTGTAGGCCAGAAACGCCGCCGATCCCCAGAACACCCATTTCATCGTGTGCCCCGGTTCATTGCGCCCCCCGGCCAAGCAGCACAATCTTGATGGTCTGGAACATGATCATTACGTCAAGACCCAGGGACATGTTCTTGATGTAGTAGAGATCGTATTGCAGCTTTTCTTTGGCGTCGTCGAGGGTATTGCCGTACTTGTAGCGAACCTGCGCCCAGCCGGTGATTCCGGGCCGGACCGCATTGCGAACTCCATAAAAGGGGATCTCCCGCGCCAGCATCTCGACAAATTCAGGACGTTCCGGGCGGGGGCCGACAAAACTCATGTCCCCTTTGAGAACGCACCAGAGCTGCGGGATCTCGTCTAAGCGGGCAGTACGCAGAAAGTTTCCGACCCGGGTGATACGCGGATCATCGTCCAGCGCCCAGGTCGCCCCGGTGTCGGCCTCTGCGTCCAGACGCATGGTGCGAAACTTATAACAATAAAAAACTTTGCCGCCTAAGCCGACACGCCTCTGCCGATATAGAACGGGCCCGCGGGAATCCATCTTGATGGCAAGAAACACTAAGGGAAGAACGGGCAGCACGAGGATCAGTAGAATGGCGGACGCCAGAAAGGCAAGCAGTCGCCGCAGCAGCATAAAACCGGCGCTGAAGCGAAAGCCCTCGGCAAAAATCAGCCAGCTCGGGTAAAGATTATCCACCTCGATTCTTCCCGTAATCTTCTCCAGCCATGAGGTCGCTTCTTCGATTTTGATGCCGTTGAGGCGAAGCTGCAGCATTTCCATCACCGGCAGTGTGCCGCGACGGTCATCCATCGCCACGATGACACGGTGCACACGACGATCGCGAATCAGTTCCATCAAATGGGACGCAATGGCTTCGCGAGTCATGGCGCCTTCCACATTTCCGCTCCAGCCGGCGACCTCAACTCCAAGTTCCAAACGGGAGCGCAAACCGTTTACCAGGCGCTGGGCGCGTTCTCCCATGCCGAGTACGTAAACCTTCTCGCTGAGGTATGGTTTCTGCGCCAGCCAGGCATACACCATGCGCCAGCCGAACAGCGCCGCGGTCACCAGAACCAACCCGACCACGACGGAGTTGTTGCCGATCAGCACGCGTGGAAAAATGTAGGCCAGCGCGGCGATGGCCATTGCCAGAATCCCAGGCACCAGGAGCAAGCGGAAATAGAGCTCGCCGCGCGCGTTCCAACGGGCCGGCTCATAAAGATCAAACAAGTGCGAAAACACAAGAACCGAGGCGGTAGCCACCAGGATTTTCAGATACCCGCCCTCGTAGTTCAGCATTACGTAGCTGTCTTCAGGGTGTTGCCAGACAGCAGCAATCAGAAACGACGTCCATACCAGCAGGGCCTCACCCCCTAGCAGGACGAGGGTCCGGATCGGGTAATAAACGCTGAACAGACGGATCACGCCTCTTCCCTTTCCCCTTAGTTCCGGGTTTCGGCCTTATCGGCCCCGCCGTACGGGTAGTAATACTGCGAATAGGGGCTCAGGCCAGGTGCCATCCCGTTCAGCACCACTCCCACAAGGTTCCGATCGCTGAATTCCTGCATCGCCTTGCGTGCCGCATCCACCGGCGTGTTGTTCGAGCGGACGACCAGCAGAACGCCGTCACAATAGTTCGCCAGCAACGCGGCGTCGGAAACCAGGACCGCAGGCGGAGAATCAATAATGATCCAATCAAACATCGCTTCCAGCCGACTAAGCAGAAACTTCATGCGGCCGTTGGAAACTAATTCCGCCGGATTGCCTTGATTGCGACCCGCAGGAATGAGAAACAGATTCTCCATGGGACCACGCTGGATGATTGATAGCTCATCCGCCGCTGACTGTAGATATTCGGAGAGTCCGGGGCCCGGTTCGGCACCGAGCAAATTGTGCAATTGCGGATTGCGCAGGTCGGCATCGATCAGTAGCACGCGCCGCCCATGCTGCCTGGCAATTACCTGGGCGAGATTTGCAGACGTGAAAGACTTCCCTTCCTTTGGCAGGGCGCTGGTTACTAGGAGCTTGGCTAACGGCTGCTTCTCGCGAGCCTGGTAGAGCCGGCTGCGTAGGGTGCGGAACTCCTCGATTCCAGAACCGTGTTCCTCGCCACTGAAAAAGAGCATGGTCTTAAGATCAGGCGTCCAGTTAGTCCTGCGACTGGTGAGCAGGGATTCAGGCGTAAACGCTGCACCGGGCGAAAATGCGTGGAACGAGGGAGCGGCTGGGATGCTGCCAACCGGTTCAGCGGATGGCTCCAACACGGATTGTCCAACTTCGACTCGCACCGTCGGCTGCGACATTGCCCTTTCCTGTTCAGCTTTCTTCAAGGCTTCGTGAATTCGGCTCATAGTTTTCCTTCTTTCGTTATGTCGCGCTCCGGCCCCTTTAACTTCTCAGCGAGGTTAGAGAGCGTTTTCAACGCATCCATCAAATCGAATTTTTCTTGCGAAGGCGGGGGAGCCGGCGGTGGGGTATGGTTGTCTCCCAGGTCAAAGTCACGAGCAACCGCATCCACGATTCCGGTGTTAACCAGCTTTTGCTGGTCCACAAATGCGCTGACCAAACAGTGCTCACAGATCAAGTTCACGACACGTGGAATACCGGTCGCATAGCGATGGATGGCCACCAGCGCCTCTCCATCGAAAACCTGTTGGCCGTTTGATCCTGCGATCCGCAGCCGCTGCTGAATGTAGGACTTCGTTTCTTCGAGAGTGAGTGGATGCGTCTTTGCCCGTAGAGTGAGTCTCTGACGCAACTGCCGCAGGTTGGGCTGCTTGAGCTTCTGTTCGAGTTCAGTCTGTCCTACCAGAACAATCTGGAGAAGTTTTTCGGTGAAGGTCTCCAAGTTGGTCATCATGCGAATTTCTTCCAAGACTTCGTCCGCCAGATTCTGGGCCTCGTCGACGATGAGGACTGCGGTTTCGCCCGCGCGATAGCGTTCGAGCAACCAGTTATAAAGGCGGAGCAAGATCTGGCTCTTGGACCGTGTGTCGCACGGGATGCCAAAGTCCGCCATCATGTAGTCAAGAAATTGCGGCACGTTCATCCGCGAATTAAAGATGAACGCGGTCGGCACTTGCTGCGCACGCAACCACTCCAATAACTTGTTAATGAGCGTGGTCTTGCCGGTTCCCACTTCGCCCGTGAGCAACACGAACCCTTTGCGGCTCTGAATGCCATAAGTCAGACAAGCCAGCGCCTCTTCCGTGTGCCTCGTTAGGAAGAGATAGCGAGGATCAGGATTGACGTTAAACGGATTTGCCCGCAGTCCGAAAAATTCCTTGTACATTCGCGCCTAGACCTCGACCACTTCTTTGTTTTCCCGTTGCCGGGGACTAGAACCACCATTTCCGTTTTTGTCGGGACTTTCAGTTCCGACCCAGGGCACCTGTGAGAGCACCGGCAATGCCAACGCGGCCACAACGTCGCGTTCGGTGCGAAGGGCGGTGTCGCGGAGTTCCAGCCACAGAGCCAGCCCCAGGCCGAGCGCCAGTCCTCCTGCCAATCCGCCGCCTGCGAACAGGGGCCGACTAGGAAAGCTAGGCGTGTCAGGCAGGTCCGCGGCGTTCAGCAGACGCATCTGCTCGCCCTGTTGCTCCAATTCCAGGGAGGTCTGCATCTCCGAGTCCTTCCTCTTTTGCATCAGGGCATCGTAGAATTTTTGTGCCGTGTCGTAATCGCGCGTCAGATGCTTATACTCTTCTTCCACCGTTGGACTCAGAGCCACGCGGCCCTGGAAAATCTTGATGCGTTCCTGCAGCCTCTGCTGGTCGCGCGTCGCTTGCGTGATCAACTGCTGATATTGGTGGATCTGCAAGCGTAACTGCCGAATCTCTGGCGGCTCTGACAGATCCTCTTTATCATTTTTATCGTTTGCAGAGTTGGTGGAATTGGAGGCGGCCTTGTTGATTTCATCGAGTTTCTTCTGTAGCTGGGCAATATCTTTCTTGGCCTTGACAACTTCCGGATAATCGTCGGTGTAACGCGCCTGCAAGGTGATGAGTTGTGCCTGCAACGCCGCCATCTGTTGCTGCAAGGTCTGCGGGTTAGTTGATGTTTGGGAAGACTTCCAGGCCGCCAGTTGTTGCGACAACATGGACTCGGTATAGGCCTTGTCCTGCTGGGCACGATTCAGGGTTTGAGTGTTGGCATCCAGTTGAGAATTCATTCCCATGAGGATTTTTAGATTGTTATCTTCGTCTCCAGGAAGCTGGCCAATAAAGCGCTTCTTGAAATCTGCCAGTTTGCTATCCAGATCGTTCAAATTGCGTCTGGCGTCTTCGACCTGACGTCCCAGAAAATCAGTGGTGTTTTGTGCTACCTGGGCTCTGTCCTTGAGGTTTTCGCGGAGCATGATGTTGGTGATACCCGCACAAACCGACTGTGCCATATGCGGGTTGCTCGCAGTGAAGTTCACCTTGAACCCTGGAACCTCTCCCTGCCCCTTTTTCTTGCCTGCAGCCCCGGGAGATGAAACCACAGCCGCTGCCACTGGCTGAATGGTAATGCCCGTCCGGATTTGTTCCATGTAGTCATCTACGCTACCGCGCAGCCCGAGTTGCTCGATCAGAGGACGCAGACGTTCCGCGCTCAATGCCCGCTGCTGCAAGGTGGCAACACGCTGGCTCAGGTCCTCGGTGACCACGGGTTTCACGTAACCTTCTGGAACCGTTTGTTCCTCCACCAGAACCAGAGACTGCGAGGTGTACTTGGGCACAAACGCGTAGGACACAGCAAAGCCGATCAGTGGCGCCACAAGGGTGGGAATTAGGATGACTGTCAGGCGCCGCCGTAGCATCGCCAGGTAATCGTCCATCGTTAGTTCGCGGTTCTCAATCATAGTTGTTCCAGTTCTGCCAGCATGCGCCGGCGAAAAGTCAGTCAAGTCGTATGGGGTGAGGAGTCCATTCGAATCCAATCAGTCCCACATGTCGCCCATAGCCGTGGCTGCAATTCGGGTTGCTTGCGCTGCAGAAACCCGAAGAGAAATTTATGGAGTCGTACTGATAACTGGTATAAGCCGAAAACTGGTGACCGATCTGGCGCCGCAACGACCCGCCAACGTACCAGTAGGCATAAGTGTGCGAATTATTTGCGGTGGAGGTCGGCACGGCTATGACCCGCGAATTACGCGAGTAACCGGTGTCGGCGTCAGCGTGCCAACGTCGGGCCAAGGCACGAGTCACTCCCAGACGGACCGAGTCGGTATTGGATCCCGCAAAAAATCCAGATCCCGGATTCGTGAAATGCGAATAGGTAAGCCTCACGTCAGTACGCGCGGACTGGTGATATGTCAATGCCCCCCGGCCTGCTCCGGAAAGAAAACTGCCGCTGCCGCTGAGCGGATTGTTCACGTGGATCCACTGCGGTCCACCGCCCGCTGTAAAATCCAGCTTGCCCGAAATCCGGTGACCGTAGCTTACTTGCCAGACATGCACATTGATACTGCCACTGCCGGCTCGCGGAAAATGGAATTCCTGAAATCCGTAGCTCACTGCAACCTGGTCCTGCCTTGAGAGCTTGTAGCTGTATCCCGCTTGAGCGGAGATCTGCTGACTATTGAGAAACCCTTGAGGGTTGTTGAGGAAATTCGTCCAGCCGTAGCTACCTGCGAGGGTAACCGAAGCCCGTGGGCTCAAGCCCTGAGTTACATCAACAATTGACGTATTGGTGATTCGCGGCTGAATGCCAAGGGACCCGAACTGCCCGCTCGTGAAGATACCGCCTCCGCCGCCACCAGCGATTCCTCCGCCCGATGTGACGCCGCCCGATCCTCCCAGACCACCTGCCCCGCCAAAAGAGCCGCCCCCAAAGCTACCCTGCGGCAGGTAGCTGAATGAGTCTCGAAGCGCCAACTGACCGGTGCGCCACAAAATACGCTGGGTGGCCGCGAGCGAGTGGACCTGAGAAACGTTTGAATTTTTGCCGTTGTACCACACAATCCCGCCGGTATAGTCCACATCCAGCGGGTGTATTTTCCAAAGTTTTTGCAAGGTGAGAGACCCTAAACCGCGAGTCACTTCTTTCACGACGGTTTTGGAACCCAGGGTACCCGCAGGATTCGTATCTACCGCCTCGCTCACTTGAGCTTTAGGGATCAGATAGCTTCGGGCACCGAAACCAGGCTCAAACGAAGGCTCATCCAACCCTGAAAGAGGCGGGTTTTCGATACTTTGGGTTGACGTGTCGGGTCCAGTCGCTGCGGGAGGAGCGCCGCTCGAGCCTGTCTGTTGCGCCCAGGCAGAGGTGCCGACCAGCAGCAGCAGGCTCATCGCGAATAGGGTACAAGCAGTCTGTTTACCTGATTTGCGCATAGTCTTACGGGACGACAATCGTGTCTCCTGGCTTCAGCAGGAAGTTTTGCTCGCTCGCGTCGCCTTTAATTAGTTTCTTGTAGTTAACTGGGAGTTTTTTCTGTGTGCCGTTCTCGTTGCGCAGAACATAAATCTTCTTGGTATTGGAAAACTGTGTAAACCCCGCGCTGGCCAAAGCTTGCAGCACGGTCATATCCGGTAGCAGATTCACGGCGCCGCTGTGCGATACCTCCCCGGTGATAAATATTCGCTGACTATTCATTTGGGTAACGACAACGGTTACGTGTGGGTCAGAGACAAATTTCTTCAGCTTCTCGGTAATTGACGCCGCCAACTGCATAGGCGTGAGACCGGCCGCTTGAACGTCGTTCAACAGCGGGAGAGAAATCATTCCGTCCGCGCGCACTGGCAAAGTTTCAGTTAACTCCGCCTCTTTCCAAACGGAGATCAACAGAGTGTCATCCGGCCCAATCACATAGGAAGGGCTAGCCTGCGACATCGGAGTCGGAGCGATCGGCTGTTTGGAACTGTCGGCGGCAGGCGAGTTCGACGTTTGCGCCAAAGCTGACAGCCCGCTTATCGCGAACCAAAGCACCGCTTCAATTGCAATCGTGCGATTCATGTTTTCTCCAAAGTTGTGCGGGCGTCTATGTTGCTCCATATCCCTCATAACCAATCTGCTTGAGTTTGTAGAGCAAAGCCTTGTAGCTGATCTGCAACTCCTGCGCGGCGCGACGACGGTTCCAACGTGTCCGCGTCAGCACTTTTAAAATCAGTTCCTTCTCGGCCTCGCGCGACGCTGCTCGCGACGCAGCTTTGAGTGAAACCTTGCCCCCGTTTTGTCCGGCATCGGAGCGAGTCAGTAATGCTCGTAATCCGTCCATGGCGACCGATTCATCTCCAACGGCCACGATCGCGCGGGCGGCAGCTTCCAGCTCATGAAGGTTTCCCGGCCAGGCGTAATCGCAGAATAGTTGATGGGTCTCGGCGCTCAGCGGCGGAACCGGGCGTCTGAACTTCTCCGAATATTTGGTGAGAAAGAATGCCATCAGGTGCGGGACGTCTTCCTTCCGTTGCCGGAGCGGTGGAATACGCAGGCAAACCCCGCTCAAGCGATAGTACAAATCTTCACGAATGCGCCCCTCACGAACCTCGGCCTCAAGATCGCGGGAACTGCCGCAGATAACGTGCAGAGACGACTGTGTTGATCCGTTGACTTCAAGATTGGACAACAGTTCGAGTAGCTGTTTCTGGCATTCCGAACTCAGATCTCCAATTTCGTCCAGGTAAAGGGTTGCCGACCGGGAGGCCGCGACAGCCAGCGCCTGGGGCAGAAGCCCGGCGCAATTAATCACACAGAATTCTCGCTGCGATTTTCCTGGGCTGTGATGGATTCGCTTGGCAATCGTTCGCTTGCCTGCGCCGTGCTCGCCAATCAGTAGCACCGGGACAGAGCTGTGCGCCAGCTCCGGGATCACCGCTTCAACGCCTCGCATGCTCGGGCTGACGGCCTCAAACAGAGGCTCTTCAGCCGAACCAGGTGCGATCGGCAAAGTTAGCTCCTGCTCGCAAAAATTCTGTTCCATGAATACCCAACTTGACAGACAGGAAAGCACGATCTGGTTGAATTCTAAGTTTTCATTCAATGCACGACTTGGGCCAGATCCGGCGAACCCACACGGCTGCGCCTCTCTCGAGGTCAGCCAGTAATATTTTCAGCTACTTAGAAACCAAGGTTTTCGGGGAAGGACTATGTAAACCTACATGAAATTCGCACAAAAGAGAAAAACTTTTCCCAACCCTGGGTAACCTGTCGGGTTACTATTTGTCCACTCACCGGAACTGCATTGCGTAAACCGCTCATAACAAATGCCGTACTTGCGCAGACGAAACACGCCGAAGTTGAGCACCGAGAGGGAAACTTATTGTCCTTCGTGGGGAAATCACGCCTGGGAAATAGCCCTTCTTTGATCTTTGCTTGACGGGATGGGGTTGGGCCGGATCCAGCAAATCTACCGGTATTGGCGGTTAGGGGTCGGGCCTGGTGTAAGTTGTGCAGAATAAACAGCTTTGCCACTCATTCTTAACATCTCACTCGCGAGACACCTTCCAGCTCTAGTCGGTTGCTGACCTGGCGGTGATCAATGTCCCGGTATTGAAATTGCAAACAGATTCTTGTTTGACTACTCTTTGAGAGTCTTCCATCCACACTTGATGACCCAGTTGACAGAGACAGTTCCGATCTCGCGGCCCAGCACCGCGACTCCGTTTTGGAGGAAGTTGGCAGGATGGCGCACCGCCGTGCTGCTGGGTTTGATTGGCTGGCTTTACGCTCCCATCTTGGCAAGGCTGCTACAACAGTGGTGGAACGATCCTAATTTTTCGCATGGCTTCTTCGTTCCTGTCTTTGCCGGTTTCGTGGCTTGGCAGGAGCGCGCACGGCTGGCCTCGACCTGCCGCTCGCCCTCCAGTTGGGGACTTCCAATCATTTTGCTTTCCTTGTCCACATTGATTTTGGGAGTCTTCGGGGCAGAGCTGTTTCTCTCTCGTGTGTCATTAATTGTGCTCATCGCTGGATTGATCGTCTTCTTAATGGGTTGGGCCACGTTGCGCGCGATCTTGTTCCCGCTGCTTCTTTTGATTCTGATGGTGCCCCTTCCCGCCATTGTCTTTAGCCAGATCACCTTCCCGTTACAGATTTTTGCCTCGAAACTTGCGGCCTGGAGTCTGCCCGTACTCGGGGTGCCGGTGTTTCGTGAGGGCAACGTGATCAACCTACCGGCAATGCCCCTGGAAGTGGCCCAGGCATGCAGCGGTATTCGCTCTCTGTTGTCCCTGACCACGCTGGCGATTATGTACGGATACCTGATGGAAAAGCGGGTCGCGATACGGGTCGTGCTGGCGCTCGCCTCGATACCCATCGCGGTTGCGGCGAATGGCCTGCGGATTGTAGGTACGGGACTGCTGGTTCAATACTGGGACCCGGATAAGGCCGAGGGATTTTTCCATGCCTTCTCTGGGTGGCTCATTTTTGTGGTGTCTCTGCTGATGCTTTTCGCTTTTCACCAAAGCTTGCTGCTAGCTCGGCGAAACGAGGTTGCCGGATGAGCATTGGCTGGCGTTTTTTGACTGCGGTCGCTTTGCTTGCCGGTGCGGCGCTGTTGCTGCAAGCGCGCAACAGTGCCGAAATCATTCCAAGTCGCCAAGCGCTAAGCGCTTTTCCGCAGACCCTGCAGGGCTGGACGTCAACCGAAGTTCCATTAACTAAAGAGACGCTCGAGGTTCTAGGTCCGGGAGATTTTCTGCTGCGAGATTATCGGGACGCGACCACCGGTTCCGCCGTGGGCTTCTTTATTGCCTATTTTCCCAGCCAGCGCTCGGGGGATACGATCCATTCTCCGAAGAACTGTCTGCCCGGAGCGGGATGGGCGCCGGTGCAGTCCGATCGGGTGGCGCTGACTTTGCCCGGACAAGTTTCTTTTCCCGCAAATCGCTACCTGATCGCGCGAGGAGAAAACAGACAGCTCGTGCTGTATTGGTATTGGGCGCATAATCGGGCGGTCGCCAGTGAGTATTCAGCCAAGTTCTATCTGGTCGCAGACTCGATTCGCATGCACCGCAGTGATGGATCGCTGGTCCGAGTAACGACCGCGCTGGCTCCAAGCGAAAGCGTCGAATCTGCGCAGCAGCGTTTGCTATCGTTCGCAGGAAATATCGTTCCCTTGATGAATAGTTATGTTCCCCGATGAATTTGTTCAGTTTCGTTTGTGAATGGTCTGAAATTTGTGCGAACAGGCGCAGTTCGCGCCACTTGGAGAGCTTCTGATGAGCCGTTTTTCTTTGTACCGTTTCGCCTTAGTACTCACCTGTCTGGCTGCATTGCTGACCGGGTGTTCACGCGATCCCAACGTCCGCAAGCAAAAATATTTTGAGAGCGGGACGCGTTATTTTGCCAATGGTAAGTACCGTGAGGCAATCATTCAGTTCCGCAATGCCACAGCGGTGGATGGTACGTTTGCCGCCGCCCATTATCAGTTGGCGCAAAGCTATATAAAGGAACAGGAATGGCCACGCGCCTACCTTGAACTGAGCCGGACGGTTGAACTTCAGCCCGATAACTACAAAGCGCATTTGGATATGGCAAACCTGCTCATCGCTGGTCGTGAGCTGAAAGCCGCCCAGGAACATATTGATCTGCTGTCGCAGAAAATACCCAACGATCCAGACACCCATATTGCTCTGGCCAATTTTCTAGGAGCAAAGGAGAACTTTGACGAAGCCATCACCGAGGTCAAGAAAGCGATCGCGCTGGCCCCGGAACGCGGCGACACCTATCTGGATCTGGCATTACTACAAACTAAAACCAAGCAGTTCGACGCTGCGGAAGCAAACTTCAAGAAGGCCATCGACCTAAAAGCGTCGGGCAATAACCCTCGCCTCGCGCTCGCAGCTTTCTACCAATCGCGCAGCCGTTATCCCGAAGCGGAACAGCAACTGCAGACATTAACGGCGGCGGATCCGAACGACACCGATTCACGCGCTTCGCTGGCCCGACTGTACATGGCAGAGGGCAAAAGAGCGGATGCCGAGGCCTTCCTTAAACAAGTGAAGCGTGAACTGCCAGATAACTCAGCCGCGTATCGCATGCTGGGCGACTTCTATTTCGCCATAGGCGATCTCGACAAGGCGGTTTCCGAGTACGAATCTCTTTACCACGATCACGCGAAAGACCTGCAAGTTGAAAAGAACTTCGTTCAACTCCTAATCGTGAAGGACCGGCTGGACGACGCCGACAAGATCAATGAGAAGATTTTGAAGGCCAATGCGAAGGACGATGATGCTCTGACTTTCCGAGGAGAAATTCAGGTGCGCCAGGGCAAGGTCACGGAAGCTACGCGGACCTTGCAGTCAGTGCTCAATACCAACCCAGACAGCGCCGTCGCTCACTATCAGCTTGGTCTGGCGTTCAACCAACTTTCTGAACTCGACCAAGCCGGCAGCGAATGGCAATCGGCCGTCCGGCTGCGCCCGGACATGATCGATGCGCATCGCGCGCTGGCTGCGCTTGCCATGCAAAAAGGGGATATGTCCGGTCTTGAGCAGTCAGCCACTCAGGTCATCCGGCTCCAGCCGCAGTCGGCGGATGGTTACGCGATGCGATCCTTCTCTCTGATGGCCCGCAAACAGTTTGCCGCAGCGGAGCAGGATGCCCGCAAAGCTATTGAAGTTGCGCCGCAGTCTGCGTCTGGCTATCTGGAAATGGGAAATCTGGCGGGACTTGCACGCAAGTTTTCAGAATCGGAAAATTGGTACAAACAGGCGCTGTCGCATGACGCCAATTCGATTGATGCCTTGCGCGGCATCGTTAACGTCTTCCTGGCCCAAAAGCAAACCGACAAGGCGATCGCTGTGGTCAACGCCCAAATTGCGGCTGCGCCCAACAACACCTTGTTCTATGACCTGCTGGGAAACGTCTTGATGACGAAGAAAGATTTTAGCGGCGCGGAGAGCGCTTTCAAGAAGTCCGTTGAGCTCAACAAGAACAACACGGATGCTTACGCAAGGCTCGCCCAGAGCCAGATGACGCGGGGCGCGGACGATGAAGCCATAGCCACCTGCAACCAGGCACTTGGCGCTAATCCCAAGGAAGGCGCGTTTCACATTCTGTTGGGACAGGTGTACGAACGAAAACATGATCTCGAGAAAGCCAAAGCTTCCTACCAGGCGGCGCTTCAGCTCAAACATGACGATCCTGGGGCTTCCAACAATCTGGCTTATGTCTTGCTGGAAAGCGGCGGCAACACGGATGTCGCTCTGCAGTTGGCACAAACCGCCCGGCGGGGCTTGCCGCAGACCTCGAACGTCGCCGACACGCTGGGGTGGGCGTTTTATCAGAAGGGCGTATACCAATCGGCGATCAGCATGTTTGAAGAAGCCATCAAGCTTTCCGAAAAGAACAAAGAACCAGACAACGCCACTTACCATTACCACCTGGGTCTGGCGTACGCGAAAGCAGAGAGACCTGCTCTGGCCAAGCAGCACCTTGAGCGCGTGCTGAAAATTGATCCCAAGTACAGCGATGCAGACGATGTGAAGAAACAGCTTTCGCAATTGAGGTCGTAGGGCAGTAGGGCAGTGGGTGATTTAGCAAGATCGGCCAGTCATCCTGAGGGCAAATCACTGCCAACTGCTCTCTGTGAGTACATTTGTAGTCAGCCCCAGATCGCGCTTGTAAACAAACAGCAAGAATTTGCAATCCGAGCCAGATCGAATCGTTGTAAGTACCTGCTAAATCAGAGTTAATATTCTCTCCAATTGGAATGCCGCATGCACTCCAATAGAGCCAAGTCTAGTTTTACGAATACGTAACAACAAATTTTGGAGTACTGTTGCGCGACTGAGCAATGGTAGAATCCTGCCTCAACGCGGAGGGGTAGATCAAATGAAGGTTTTGGAATTCCGGAGCGTGGGGGCGCTTGCCCTCGTGGGGCTTTTGGTGGCGTTGTCGAGTTGTGCTCATGACCAGCAGTTGGTGGGGATCACGATCCAGCCCGCGACTGAGGATTTCGGTGCTGCAGACCCGGCGCTGAACGTCCAACTCAGAGCGCTCGGTAACTACATCCATCCGCCGGTGACTAAGGACATTACAGACCAAGTTACCTGGGCCTCGAATACCCCAAACATGGTGACGGTGAACTCTACCGGCCTAATAGCTCCTGCCGGCTTCGCTTGCGGAAACACTCTGGTTTCGGCAACCGTAACGACGAATACGAGTGCCGGGAACCGGTCCTCCTCAGGGGCGATCATAACCGGTTATATGACGGCAAACGTCGCTTGCCTCAGCAACACGGGGCCGATACTGACGGTGAACTTTTTGGGCACGGGCACCGGAAACGTAACCAGTTCGCCGGCCGGCCTTAGCTGTGCATCGACTGCGGGGACATGCAGCGCGGGCTTCGTCAGTGGCACGCCGATCACATTGACGGCTGCGCCAGTTCCGCCCTCCACGTTTGGCGGTTGGTCGGGGGGCTGCGACTCTACGTCTGGGCCGGGGCTGACGGTGTGCAATATAAACAGCTTGACTGCGAATCGGGTGGTTACGGCAACCTTCAACTAACAGCAACAGTCTAGTTCTGCGCTAACGGGTTGCGGAAAAGTTCGGCCTTGCTTTGAAAGGGCGCGGCTTCCAGCCGCGCCGATAACCAAACCGCAACGATTACGGCACGGTCGAAGGCCGTGCCCCTTCAACGCGAGTAGCTTTCTCTCTCTCGCAGCTGCTTAAGGATCTCTAAACCAAACTCTGCTACGACGAAAAACCGCCGCTAAAAGCAGCTCCGTACTCTGATTCGGGAACTGCGTGGGCAAATCCATATTCCCTCCCGAAACAATCTTCGCACAACACGAAAGTTCATTCATGTTGTGCGCGGACCATTCTTCAAGCCCGCGTTTTACCTCAACTACTGGTACACATACCCTCTGTACAGCACGAGTAACTCATGCTATACGCGGATCACCATTCAATCCGCGCTTGTGGTTTTATTGATAACTGTACACCAACGATGCAGATTGTCTGATGCCAGTCGCTGTAGTGGCAAACTCCACGCACGCGCCTTGGGACTGAGTGTTCCCAAAGTTAATGTCCTGAGACGGCAAGACAAGGGCATCTCCTTGCGTACTCGTCACGGACAGCAACTCTGACCATAAAAACGTGCTCCCGCACGCTCCAGATTCAAACCGTATGGATGTAGTGAACGAATTAACTGACGATTCATTCACCATCACCGCTTGCAGTCGGTTGAGAATGATGGTACAGCCGCTTATGCCGCTGATGCTTATAGATAACCTTGTACCTGCGCTCGTGCTTCCGGAGGCAGTAAATGACGCCGGATTACACGTCGCAGACGCCAGACACGGCATCACGAACATCACTGCAATTAGCATCACTTTTTTCACTGTGATTCTCCCGAGGGGAAATATCCCCGAACGAGGCAGTAATCCTGCCCCGTCCGCGAACATCACTCACGGCTTTCTTCTAGACGGTTTTAACCGGCCAACCACATCTTCCCGGCGCTTGGCCGATACTGACAGTGAACTTCTTGGGTAGCGGCACCGGAAACGTAACCAGTTCGCCAGCCGGCCTTAGCTGTGCATCGACTGTGGGGACATGCAGCGCGGGCTTCGTCAGTGGCACCCCGATCACATTGACGGCTACGCCGACTGGGACCTCTACTTCTGTAACTTGGGGCAATTGTCCCTCTCCGTCGGGGCTGGTATGTACCATACCTAGTTTGACAACTAATACCGCGATCTCCGCAACGTTCAATTAGCCGATGTGGGGACTCTGTTTTTTGCTTCGCGAAGAGGCTAGATGTCGGGAAGGTTGTCTTCTACCAACACCTCGGTTGCGGCCATAGGTGGCAATGGTCTGGCCACGAGTGCTGGCCCAGTAGGCGTTACCACGATTTCGGTGAACGTCAGCGGGCACACGAGCACAGCAGTTCTTGTGGTCTGTGATCCCAACACCGGCGTCTGTCCTCCATAAAGGTCGACAATTCTGCGCTGGAGAATGTCGTACTCCTGCGTTCATCCGCGGTCTTCGTCGCTCAGAATTGTGACAGTGGGAGCCTTCTGGCGGTCGGTTCCCGAGACCGACAACTCACCACTAGGCTTGGCCTCTCGCGGCTTACGCGCCAGCCGACAACTTGTGCGCGTTCTTATTCTGCTGGGCAATCCCGTACTGGCGGATTTTGTAGAGGAGAGCTTTGTAGCTGATCTGCAACAGCGCGGCTGCCTGCTTGCGATTCCAGTTGGTTTCGTCTAGAGCTTTGGATATCGCTTCGGCTTCAGCTTCGTCTTTCGCGCTGCGCGCCACCGACTTGAGTCCGCCGCTGGGTTCTGATCCGTTGCGAGGTGGCGCCGCGTCGAAATGCGCGCCCGAACCGTCGCTACGCGGCTGAAGTTCGTTGATGGCGAGTTTCTCATCCCCCAGAACCAGATACCGCTTAACGAAGTTTCCCAGCTCACGAAGGTTTCCCGGCCACGGATAATTCGCACAAGCCGACAACAACTCCACAGACAACGGTAGCGGGGGACGCGCATACTGCTCCGAGAGCTGGGTCATGAAATGCTTCAGCAGGATGGGAATTTCTTCCTTGCGCTCGCGCAGCGGCGGAATCTGTAAGGTGAAGGCGTTCAGCCGGTAATAAAGATCTTCGCGCAGGCGCTTGGCGGCCAGGGCTTCCGGAATGTTGATGTTGGTGGCGGCCAGAATGCGCACGTCCACTTTGATCACCGACCGGCTGCCCAGCCGCGAAAACTGCTGGTCTTGCAGGACGTGCAACAGCTTGGCTTGTAACGAGGGCGGCATTTCGCCGATTTCATCGAGCAGGATGGTGCCCTTGTTGCAAAGTTCAAATTTACCGGGTTTGGCGTGATTGGCTCCGGTAAACGCGCCTTGTTCATAACCGAATAATTCGCTTTCCAGCAGGTCAGCCGGAACTGCGGCGCAATTGACCTTCAAGAAAGTGCGGTGCGCGCGTGGCGAGAGTTTATGGATCAGGCGCGCCATGACTTCTTTACCGGTGCCACTCTCGCCCAACATCAGCACTGGTATATCTACATTGGCTACCAGTGCTGCCTGGGAACGCAGTTTGCGCATGTTCGCACTGGCCGCGACGAAGAAAGTGTCCTCGCCGATTTCTTCAACCTCACCAGCGTAATTTTGTGGGCTAGTTCCGAGACAGGTATCAATGACTGCGTCCAGCTCCGCTTTCTGAAAAGGCTTGGTGATGTAGTCGGTCGCGCCCAGCCGGATCGCCTGCACCACCTTCTTGGTGTCGTTCACGCAGGAAAGCATGACCACTTTGACATTGGGCTGCAGCTTGCGCAGGCCTTCAAGCGTTTCCAGGCCATCAATGCCCGGCATCAGCAGATCGAGCAAGACCAGAGTCGGGGTCAGACCTTTCTGCACCAGCTCAAGCGCCTCTTCGCCGGTCGAAGCGGTCTCGACATCGTGGTCGTCAACCTCTAGCAGGGTGCGGATGTAGCGCAGCATTCCCGGTTCGTCATCCACCAAAAGAATTTTGGCCTTTTCGGTCATTTCCTTCTTCCCTCGGAATCGCCCGCTGGAGGCGTTAATGGAACGATGAAAGAAAACTTACAGCCTGCGCCAGACTCACTCTCCACCCAGATCTTGCCGCCCATACCCTGCACCAGACGGCGGGCGATGGCCAGTCCCAAACCCATGCCTTCTGATTTTTCGTTGGTGGGCAAGCGGAAAAAGTCGTCAAAAATCTCCAGGTGATATTCCGGAGGAATGCCAGGCCCCGTATCGGAAACGCTGATCTTTACCGAGTTCGGCTGCGCCAGGGGACGGCGGCGGCGTTCCTGCTCAACCGCCGGTTTGCTTACCGCTCGACGCTCCCACATATAAGGTTCCGCATGCAACCACACGGTGCCGCCAGCGGGTGTGAACTTGGAGGCGTTCTCCAGGAGATTGGAGATGATCCTCTCCAACTTGGGGGCGTCAAAAGCAAACTCTTGAACTTTGTCATTCGCCAGGAAGTACAGGGCAAGCCCCTTCTCCTGAAAGCGTGGAGACCACAGACGACAGACCTCGGAGAGGCAGGCGTTAATGTCTCCCGCATCGAACCGCATTTTAAGTTCGCCGGTTTCAAGCACGCTGAAGCTGAGGAAATCCTGGATATAACGCTGTAAGCGCTGCCCGTTCGAGTGCATGTCTCGCAGAATCTCGCGCTGCTTCTCATTCAGGCCGCCGAGTTTCTCACTTTGCAAGAGCTCGACATACCCGTTCAGAATCGCCAACGGAGTCTTCAGATCGTGGGCTGCAGAGGCCAGAGCATTCGTCGTGCGCATGTAGCGCTCGCGAAGCTGCGAGTATTCTTGCAGCTCCGGGACACTTGCGGGCTCGGCGCCCCGAGGTGACGCGCTCGCTTTGGCTACCGCGGACGCTTCTTTGGACAATGAAGACACTTCCGGCATTGACGAAACCTTTGACTTCTAGGGGGAGGGGACGGCAGTCAGGCTGGCTGACGACTGATTACCGCTGGCAAGAATGCTAGGGCAGGAACCCTGCTAGTGTCAATGAAAAATGCAAAAGATTGGTCACTTTCGGTAAATGCTTTCCAATTCGTCGCGACTCTCGGCGACCTAAAAAACTAAGAAAATCCGCAAAAAGCCCGTAAATACAATAGGGAAACAAGAGACCTAGGCCAACACGGAGACAAAATCCCAACTCCGCCATAGGTTCACGGTAATTCGCCGATTTGTTTGGCACCTAAGGTGCGGTGACAACGCTAACTAGTTCAAAAGGGGGCATGCGCCTTGGATCGCCAGAAACCGGACTCGGAACGCCGCGCATGGGTTCGGTTGCCTCTCGCCATCCCGGTATTTGTGCGAAGTCGGGACCAGAACGGGAAAGACTTTCTGGAGTTCGCCACCGCGATTAACATTTCTGCAGGCGGGGCGCTGGTCGCGGTTCATCGTGCCTTGCGGCCAGCGGCGCAGGTTTCGCTCGAAATACCCAGCGCACCCTTGAGTGCGGCGGCTCAGGTCCCCAAGGGGGCGCGTAACTTACGGGCGAAGATCGTTCGCGTAACCCATGCAGAGGGTTACAACTTAGTTGGAGTAAAGTTCGCCCAGCCACTTCTGAATTCGGTAACCCGGGGGTCGGTCACACGAAGGAAAGTTGCTTCTTCAGTGTGAAAGTTTTTTCCTACTCCGCTTCCAGCGTTCCTAGTACCTTTAGCTTATGACGACCACTTTGCTGCCCAACTCGAATAACTGTGTAATCTGCTATATCTAAACCAATTAACCATACTTTCCCGGTTAGGAACCAGTCGGCTTGGAGTTTGGATGGCGGGGTGCATAGCTGATAGCAGCACAAGGAGCCGCCCCGGCCAAATGTCCACCACAGTGACAAATTCTGTCAGTTCCCTGGTTCAGTCGCTCGGCGAATTTCCGCCCGACGCGGTCGTTTTTGGTCAATCCGACACTATGCAGTCGCTGCGCTCGCGCCTGGACCGGGTGGCTGCCGCCAACGTCCCAGTCCTGATTCATGGAGAAAGCGGTACCGGCAAGGACATCATTGCCAGGATGGTGCATGCGCTGTCGCCATGGAAGTCAGGGCCTTTTGTCAAAGTAAACTGTCCGGCAATTCCTGGGACTTTGCTCGAAAGCGAGCTTTTCGGCTACGAACGCGGCGCATTCACCGGAGCCTATGGCTCAAAACCTGGGCGCGTGGAAATGGCGCATCGCGGCACGCTTTTCCTCGACGAAATTTCCGAACTCGACATGCCGCTGCAGTCGAAGCTGTTACAGCTTTTACAGGACGGCCAGTTTTGCCGGATTGGAGCCCAAGCGGACAAGAAAGTTGAAGTCCGGATCGTATGCGCGACCAACCGCAAGTTGGAAGAAGAGATTGAGAATGGCACTTTCCGGCAGGACCTGTTCTACCGTATTAACGTCGTGAACCTTTACATGCCGCCTCTACGTGAACGGCGCTCGGACATCGAAGGTCTGTCGAGTTATTTCCTCGAACACTACAACCGCAAATACAACTGTAAGGCGCGGCCGCTTTCGCCCGAACTGAAGGATGTGCTGCAGAAATACCACTGGCCGGGCAACATTCGCGAACTGGAGAACTTGATCAAGCGCTATGTGATTCTGGGCAGCGAAGAGGTTATCAGCAGCGACTTACAGCCTCGCGATGCAGACCTGCTCGCCGCCGAAATCAACTTCGATGGCCCAATTTCACTCAAGAAATTGACTCGCCAGGCGACTCGCGCCCTGGAACGCAAGATCATTCTGAGAGTGCTGCACAATCATCACTGGAACCGCAAACAGGCTGCTCGAACTTTGAACATCAGCTACCGAGCGCTGCTCTATAAGATCCGCGACGCCGGGCTCCCGCCCAATCGTGCCCGCCGCGCACCGGAAGGCGCGAAGAGCGAAGTCGCCGCGGATTGAGGAGCGGTAGGCTTATACCTTCCGCCCGCATGCTCCCGGATCACTGCGAAATTCGGTATAAGCCGTCGCGCCTATTGACGACTGGCTATCCGCGTACTATCTTCTAACAACTTCCCCACACAAGTAGTCAGGCGTGTGTTCAAAGTGCTTGCGTTTTGGAGGTTCCTGTGCCCCTTCGTCGGTGGTTACGGAGTTTTCTGTGGACACCGTTGTTAATTCCATTCGTCGCGTTTTGCTACGCGGTTCCAGCCAAAGCTGAAGCATTTCAGCCGGTGAATCCAGACGAACTGAAAATGACGGCCGAGCCACAGGCGCCGGGAGCGCCGGCGATTATCTTGTATCGCCAAGTGGACCGCGATGATACCGGACACACCGCCCACGAGAACAATTACTTCCGAATCAAGATATTGAAAGAAGAAGGGCGCAAGTACGCGGATGTGGAGATCCCGTTCTTTAAAGAAAATGGCAACAACATTGTTAATATCCACGCTCGTACGATACATCCCGATGGCTCGATCGCCAATTTCGAAGGCAAAGCCTTCGACAAGACGATTGCGAAGGCGAAGGGCCGTAAATACATGGCCAAGACCTTTACGCTGCCAGATGTTCAAGTCGGCAGTGTTATCGAGTATTACTACACGCTCGACTTGGCGGAGTATTTTGTTTTCGACTCACATTGGATCCTCAGCGATGAGCTGTTCACTAAGAGCGCAAAATTCTCCCTAAAGCCTTACGTCAGCGGTTACAGCAATATGCACGTGCGTTGGAGCTGGCAGCTTCCGCCCGGAAGCACAGAGCAGCCTAACGAGGGGCCAGACCACATCATCCGCTTGCAAGTGCAAAACGTCCCCGCTTTCCAGACCGAAGATTTCATGCCGCCGGAGAATGAGCTCAAGTCACGCGTGGATTTCACCTACACAGAAGACTACGAGAAAGATGCAACTCAATTTTGGAAGAGCCGGGGAAAGAAGCTGAACGGCTTGGTGGAGAGTTTTGCCGGAAAGCCCAAAGCAATGGAACAGGCGGTGGCGCAGATCGTTTCGCCGAATGATTCCCCCGACGAGAAACTGCAAAAAATTTATGCGCGGGTGCAGCAGATTCGCAATACCTCCTACGAGCTTCGCAAGACTGAGCAGGAACAGAAACGTGAGAAGGAAAAGGAAAATTCCAATGTTGAGGACGTGTGGAAGAGGGGTTACGCAAATGGCACCGAAATAAACTGGCTCTTTCTTGCCCTGGCGCGGGCTGCGGGTTTTGAAGCGCATGCGGTCTTTGCATCGGACCGGCGAAACTACTTCTTTTATCCCGCCTTGATGGATTCGCACAAGTTGAACTCTGACTTGGTTGTAGTTAAGGTGAACGGCAAAGACGTTTTCTGCGATCCGGGCGCAGCATTCACGCCGTTTGGACTGCTAATGTGGCCGGAAACAGCAGTACCAGGATTGCGGCTCGACAAGGACGGCGGCACCTGGATCCGGACCATGGTACCGGATAGCTCGGCGTCGCGCATCATGCGCAAGGCAGATTTTACGCTAGCAGAAAGTGGCGACGTTGAGGGAAAGCTCACAGTCACATATACCGGCCTTGAAGCCATGCAACGGCGGCGCGAAGAGCTGCACGAAGATGAAGCGGATCGCAAGAAGTTTCTCGAGGATGAGGCGAAAGGCTATGTTCCCGCGGCCAGCGAACTGGAGCTCACGAACAAGCCCGATTGGCGCAGTTCTACGCCGCCGCTGATCGCCGAATTCAAGATGAAAATTCCGGGATGGGTATCGGGAGCGGGACGAAGGGCTTTATTCCCTGTTGGTATTTTCAGCGCAGACGAGAAGCGCGTATTTGAGCATGCCGAACGAGTACATCCGATCTATTTCGAGTTTCCGTCACAAAAAGAGGACGATGTGACGATTTCACTCCCTTTGGGATGGGAGATAGGTAGTCTTCCGCCAGCCCAGAACCAGGATGCAAAAGCCGCCGTTTACACATTGAGGGCGGAAAACTCGAAAGGGACCCTACACCTTTCTCGGACGCTGAACCTTAATCTCATGTTGCTGGACCAGAAGTACTACACAAGCTTGAGGAACTTTTTCCAGGTAGTGAGGACGGGCGATGAAGAACAGATTGTTTTGCAACCGATGGGCGCAACCGCAAGCAAGTAGTGTGGGTTTGGCCGCGGCTCTGCTCGGCGCCGTAGGTTTACTGGCAGGCGTTCCACAATGCGTGGCCGGCGATGCACCTGCGTGGATGCACGCCGTGGTAAATGCTCCTTTACCACAGCACGATGAGAAAACCGATGCGGTGGTGCTGTACGAAGAAGTGACCGTCAACGTTCAGTCGGTAGACAAGATCAAGACCGTGGTTCGCCGCGCGTACAAGATCTTGCGGCCAGAGGGCCGCGACTATGGCCGGGTAGTGGTTTACTACAAGTCTCCGGGTGAGAAGGTTACCTCACTGCATGGCTGGTGTATTCCTAGCCAGGGTAAAGATTACGAAGTGAAGGATAAGGAATCATTAGATGTCGCCCCTCCCGGAGTCGCGGGCGGTGAACTGATCGTCGATTTGCGAGCAAAACTCTTACGGATACCTGCACCCGATCCTGGAAACATCGTGGGTTACGAGTATGAGGTTGAGGAACATCCGTTGGTGTTGCAGGACGATTGGGATTTCCAACAAGTGAGCCCGGTACGGGAAGGCCACTACTCTCTACAACTCCCCGCTGGCTGGGAGTATAAAGCTTCCTGGCTGAACTATCCCGAGGTCAAGCCAAGCCAGACGGGAAGCAACCAGTGGCAGTGGGCCGTCAGTGACGTGAAAGGAATTCGTGCAGAGGAAGAAATGCCACCTCTCGACGGGGTCGCCGGAGTAATGATTCTGTCCTTTTTTCCGCCGGGAGGCGCTGCAGAAAAAGGATTCAACAACTGGCGCGAGATGGGAACTTGGTACTGGAACCTAGAAAGCAGCCGATTCACGGCTTCGCCGGAGATCAAGCAGAAAGTTGTCGCTTTGACTGCCTCGACACCCGCCGTTCTGGATCAGATGAAGGCGCTTGCAACCTTTGTCCAACATGACATTCGCTACGTAGCCATCGAACTCGGCATTGGGGGCTGGCAACCTCACCCGGCATCGGAAATCTTCACGCACCGCTACGGAGACTGCAAAGACAAAGCGACCCTGATGCGCTCAATGCTGCAAGAGATCGGCGTGAATTCTTATCAAGTTGCGATTAACACTGAGCGCGGTTCAATCACACCTGAGACACCAGCCCACAGAGGATTCAACCACCAGATTATCGCCGTCCAGCTGGCGGAAGGCGTCACCAGCCCATCTCTGATCGCTACTATGCATCATCCCAAGCTGGGAAGGCTCTTGTTCTTCGACCCCACGAATGAGTGGACTCCGTTTGGCCAAATTGGGGGCTCCCTGCAGGCTAATTACGGTTTGTTGATAACGCCGGATGGCGGTGAACTGGTTGAGCTGCCGAAGCAACCCTCCGCGATGAATAGTATAGTCCGCACCGCCAAGCTGACCCTGGACGCGACCGGAAACCTGGGCGGGGATGTCAAGGAACTGCGGCTTGGCGACCGCGCATGGCGGGAGCGAGGAACGCAGCTCACCGTGACCAAAGATGCCGACAGAGTGAAACCGATCGAGACCCTGCTCGGCAGCTCACTTTCAAATTTTCGCATCACCAAGGCCACGGTCGTCAATCTTCAGCAGACCAGCCTGCCCTTTGGATTCAACTACTCTTTCGAAGTTTTGAATTACGCCAAGACCGCTGGCAATTTGCTCCTGGTCCGGCCGCGCGTGATTGGAAGCAAGTCTAGCCCGCTGCTGGAAACCAAAGAGGCTCGCCGTTTTCCAATCGAATTCGAAGGCCCGATACTGGACACAGACACTTTTGAAATCGCCATGCCACCCGGCTACGAGGTGGACGACTTGCCTCCGCCAGTTGACGCAGATTTCGGCTTCGCGAGCTATCACTCTAAGACCGAAGTGAAGGGAAACGTGATCGGGTATACCCGGACCTTTGAAGTGAAGGAGTTGAGCGTGCCCGTCAGTAAGGCCGAGGAGCTAAAGAAGTTCTACCGCATAATTGCCAGCGATGAACGTAACACGGCGGTTCTGAAGCCAGCCCACTAAATCGTCTGTTTCTCAAGGAAAGTGCTTTCTCCGTCTAAGACGTCCGCTATTGACGACAGGCGATTCGCGTACTATCTTCTAACAACTTCCCCACACAAGTAGTTAGACGTGTGTTCAAAGTGCTTACGTCCCGCAGTGGAGGCCTTTGATGGGATTCGCGCGCTGGGCTGTGCTTGTTTGTCTCTTTCCACTTTTCCACGTGATCAGGTCCGCTGCCACGGACTGGCCACCGATCACGCCGGAAGAGCTTTCTATGACCAGCGTCCCGGAGCAACCCGGAGCGCCAGCGGTGATTCTGTATCGCGAACAAACGGACAACGACATCAATAGCTATCACCACGTTTTCGTCAGAATGAAAATTCTGCGCGAGGCCGGACGCGATATAGCAGATGTGCCGATTCTTTACAGTCGGCGCTGGTTCACAGTGGGGGACATCAGCGGAAGAACGGTTCATTCGGATGGGTCTGCTGTCCCGTTTGCCGTGAAGCCTTTTGATAGGACCCTGGCCCGCGGACGAGGCTTTCACGTGAGCATAACGACTTTCACCTTGCCGGATGTGCAAGTGGGCAGCATTATTGATTACCAGTACGACCTTCGTGTAGGGTCCTTCTCGGGTGTATACCTCTATCTTTCCGATCCTGAGTGGATCATTCAGCAGAGCCTTTTCCAGAGAAAAGCTGTGTTCAATTACACACCGCTTCCTGATAGCCGACTAGACCATCTGATGCTGCGACGAAATGGCGCCTCGTTCCGGGGTGTGGCATGGGCGTCGTACCTCCCGACTGGGCAACCACAGCCGCAGGTACATTCAGTATTGAGCCATGTTATGTCGGCGGACGTCGACCCCAATAGACCTTCCGAGTACATTGACATGCAGGTTACTAATATCCCACCAGTCCTCGACGAAGCGTACATGCCGCCCGTGGATCTACTGCGGTGGCGGGTTAGGTTTTATTACGTTACAGAAGTTAAGAAAGAGGATTTCTGGAAGAGTCAGGGAAAATTCTGGAATCAAGATACGAACGAGTTCGTCGGGCACGACAGCGGTGTGCGTGAGGCGGTCTCGCAAACCGTGTCTCCAAGCGATACGCCTGAACAAAAGGTCCGCAAGATTTATGCCTTCGTCGCCAAAATGGAGAACTGGGACTACATTCCTGAGCGTACCGAGCGCGAGCAAAAAACGCTGGATATTAGGAAGACTGAGAATGCCGGTGATGTTCTGCAGCACAAAGGTGGCAGACATGACGACCTCAACCGTCTCTTTGTCTCGATGGTGCATGCCGCCGGGATTCCGGCGTACCTGATTTGGGTTCCCGACCGCAGTCAACAGTTGTTTGATGACAACTTCCTTTCTACGCGACAATTCGACGCCGAGGTCGCCATTGTCCAACTTGATGGGAAAGAGATGTTTCTGGATTCCGGGAGTAAGTTCTGTCCTTTTGGAATGATCGACTGGCGGTATTCGGGTTCGCGTGGTCTTCGTCAAACTGCCCAGGGTCCCAGGCTCGGTGACACGCCCTTCAGCAATTACAACCAATCCATTGTGACTCGTGGCGCTAATCTGGAATTGGCGAGCGACGGCAGTGCCGGCGGCAATGTCACCCTCACGTTCATGGGTCTGCAGGCGATGAGCCGCCGACAAGAAGGCGGCAAGACAGACACCGAGGGCCGCAAGAAGCTACTCGAAGACGAACTTAGAAAACTTCTACCCGGCAACAGTGAGATTTCTCTCACTGGTCAACCTGATTGGGAAGGTTCAGAAACGCCTTTGGTGGCCCAATTCAAGGTCAGGATCCCCCTCGCCGTGAGCGCCGGCAAACGATGGATGGTTTCCCAACATTTGTTCCAAGTGAGCGAAACGGCAAAGTTTTCCGGCCGGCAACGGCTACAGGCGATCTACTTCGACTATCCTTGGCATGAAGTGGACGAAACTCACATCATCCTGCCTGCAGGAATGGAAACCGAAAGCCTGGCACCCGACGCCTCGCTCCGGCTAGATTACGCCCTTTACAAGACTCAGCATACGCAAGAAGGTCCCAATAAGATTTTTTCGCGGCGAGAACTGGTTATGGCATCTAGCGGCATTCCAGCAACGAGCTACAAAGACGTTAAAACCTTCTTCGACGGCGTAAAGGGTGATGACGATCAGACAGCACTGGTGAAGGTATCGCAAAATGTGGCGACAGCTAAGTAAAAGCTTAAACCTACTTGCGATTGCCATTTGCTTGGGCATCCCAGGCCTCGCCGGGGTAAACGTTCCGGACTGGGCCCGGCAAGCTGCTGCCACGCAGATCAAGGCTTATCCTCCGGAGACCAAGGCTGTGGTTTTGCTGGATCAGACCGACCTAACTGTGCTTGACTCCGGCGATTACATCGAACACTCCCGCCATGTCGTGAAGCTTCTGCGTCCCGACGGACGCGGCGAGAGAAATCTCAGCGTAGAGTTGGGCCAACAGGAAAAAGTGAATTTCCTGCATGGATGGAGCATCGACGCATCCGGCCGGGAATATGAAGTCAAGGAAAAGGACTTTACTGAAGAAGGCCCGTATGCCCGTTGGCTGCTCTACAGCGACATCCGCTTTCGGACCGCAAAAGCCGCGGCACCGTATGCCGGAACAGTGATTGCTTTTGAGTACGAGGTGCGTCGTCACCCCTGGCTAAATCAGATCAGCTTGTTCTTGCAGGACGACAATCCGGTTAAACGGGGCGTTATCACTATGTCCCTGCCTGCTGGTTGGGAGTTCAAAGCTTCGTGGAGCGACGCCCTTCCGATACAGCCAGTTCAGACCGGTCGAAACCAGTGGATGTGGTCTTTTGCGGAGCTATCCGGATTCGAGCCAGAGCCGCACATGCCAGCTGTGTACACGCTGGTGCCGCGCATGGCCTTGGCATTTTTCAAGCCAGGCGAGCGTGTGGCCGTCGGGTCCTGGGAGGGTGTAGGGCGCTGGTACGCGCAACTCACCTCCGGCCGAAGAGATAGCACTCCTGACATCACGCGGAGAACGGCAGAGTTGATCGCTGGAAAGTCCGATTTCGATTCGAGTTTGCGCGCCGTAACCGGCTTTCTTCAGGATCAGATTCGGTACGTTGCAATCGAGATTGGCATCGGCGGATTTCAGCCGCATCCAGCGGGGGACACTTTTCGTGAACGTTATGGAGATTGCAAAGACAAAGTCACCTTACTGATCGCGATGCTGCAGACTGCAGGCGTACATTCCGATTATGTGCTCATTCACACGCATCGCGGACTCGTCCGGCCATCGGTTCCCTCGTCCGCGTTCAATCATGCGATCATCGCAATTGAAATACCGGATGATGTGAAGAGCGATCAATATCATTCGGTCATCGTCGTGAAATCTGGCAAACGTTACATCATCTTCGATCCTACAGATGAATACACGCCGGTAGGTTCTCTACGCGGAGAATTACAGAACAGCTACGCGTTGCTGGTTACCGACTCCGGCGGAGAGTTGATCCGCACTCCGCTGCTTTCGCCGGATTCAAACTCAATCATCCGAAATGGACATTTTGTGCTCTCCGCCAACGGTGCGCTCTCCGGCGAGGTTTCTGAAGACCGGGGAGGCGATTTCGCGATGGAAGAACGCTACCGATTGCGCTACACCGATGAGAGGGAGCGGAACAACGACTTCGAACGTTGGCTCGGCAGCTCTATTCAGGGCTTCACACTCAATGGCATGAAAATCGAGAACGCCGATCAGATCACGCAAGATCTTTTGACTGATTACAAATTCAGTACTCCACAGTACGGACAACCACGTGGTCCCCTGATGCTAGTGCGTCCCCGGGTGCTCGACCAGAAGAGTTCTTATGTTGAGCACAAATCTCGTCATTACGCCTTGGAACTCGGACGCACTGCACGCCAGACGGACACATACGAAATCGAGATTCCGAAGGAATACCAAGTGGATGATATCCCCCGGGCTGTAAAGATTGATGTAGGCTTCGCCAGTTACGAAAGCAGAACTGAAGTGGAAGGTTCGAAGCTACGCTACTGGCGCGAGTACGTCGTACGGGATCTCAGCGTTCCTCCAGAGAAATTTGCCGACTGGACAAGGCTTCAGGGTGTGATTGGCGCGGATGAGACAGCAGCGGTGGTGCTGAAACGGGTGCCGTAGAAAACTGGAAAATGGCTCTACTGCATTGCTACGACCCTGAAGACGAGGACACTTTGACCACTTTCGCAGTCTCCTGAGGCTCTTGGGACCAGAAACAGATCTGACCGCCATCGCGGCTCTTGGCGCGGTACATGGCTTGATCGGCATTGCGCTTGAGTTCGGCGGCATTCTTGCCGTCTACCGGATACATGGCGATTCCTATGCTCCCGGAAATGTTGACGGTTTTCCCTTCAAGCGTGGCTGGCTCTTGCAGAGCTGCAACCAGAGATTCAGCGACCGATTGTGCGGCCGCGTCTCCGGAGCAGTCTTCGATAATCGCGAGAAACTCGTCGCCACCGACTCTCGCCAGAGTGTCGGAATGGCGGATGCGGGCGCGCAGCCGGACGGCAACGGTGCGTAAGAGCTCGTCTCCGGCGTCGTGTCCGAAGTTGTCGTTGATAGCCTTAAAGCCATCGAGGTCAATGCACACCACGGCGAAAATCTGCTTGCGACGGCGCGCGCGCGCCAGGGCCTGCTCCAGGCGGTCTTCAGAAAGGGTGCGGTTGGGCAGCCCGGTCAGAGCATCATGACGGGCATCAAACAGCAGCCGCTCATGCATGTGCCAGTGATCACGGGCAAGCGACACCAGGCGTGACGCAGAATGCAAAATGTTGGGTATAGTACTGTCCGTATCTCCGACAGGGGCATCTTTCAGCAACAGCATCAGGAGTCCTGCCAGTTCGCCTGCGCCAGTGAACGCGAACATCACTTGCCCTTGATGGAAACTCAGGCCGCCACCGCGGGCAATGTCCAGCAAATCTGTTAGCACATCATGATCTTCTGAGTCAGTGTTCGTGCCGGCAGCGGCCCGGGACTTGGCCAGCGCCGACGCAAGCACGGGCTGCATTTGCTGCAGCACGGATTCTGGCAACTCCGGCGCAATCACTATCGGAGCAGGCTTGCCAGTCAGAGACGGCTTTGCATCGGAAGACAAAGCGACCAGGCAGACCGAACCTTCGATCTGCTGTTGTACCGCGAGAGCAAGATGCTCCATGCTCTCAGGCGGTGGAGTATTCCGAGCGATCGCCTCAAGCACCTGATTTCGGGCACTATCAAATTCTCGGACTTTGCGTTTGGCCGCAATCGAGCTGTGCAATTCGCGCGTCTTAGTCTCAACCTGTTGTCGCAGCAATGTGGCCCATAGTGTCGCCGCAGCGGCTATCCCAACAATGACAAAGAGCGCCCAGCTAATCCTGCGAGAATCCCACCACGGCCCAAGCTTGATTACCGCAACCGACTGCGGCGAATCAAATGCCAGCACATATCCCCGTACGGCGAACTGGATGCGATCCACCGACACTTGGCAGACTCCGCGCACTCCGAGCTCGCTCCCGATTCGCAGAGAATCAAGCTCCGGGCTGGTGGGGCCGACGGCTTCGAAGAACGTGCCATGATCGTTTAGTACCAAAGTTGTGCCGGCGGAGGAGGAGCGAAGGCTGGTGAGCGTTCCCCGCATCGATACGAAGGCGGAATCGTAATGGCCCTCGAGAGCCGACTTGGCGGAAACCAACTCCGCCGCCGGAGGTGTCCCGGGCCCGATTGTATTGACGGCGGCGTCTTCCAGCACCGGAGAGTACTCACCAGAAAGAACGAATCCGCGAACCGAAACCTGATCGCCATCGGAGGCCGAAAGGTTTTCTGCTCCGCGGACTTCAATCCCGCCCGTATGGTCTTGCACAAAGATCGTGTCCGCCGCGCTTCGTAGGACCACGGTCCCGTTCACCACTACGCTGTGGCGTTCATCGGCATTGGGGCGATAACGGCGCAAGGAGTCGATGGTGCTGAGGGCGGGCTGTGGTGTGGCAGAGTCGGCGACTAACAGAAACCGGGCTGAAGGAACAAATATCTGGTGCCCGATCGCCTGCCGCCGCTCATTGAACAGCGGCCCAAAAACGCCGGTTGCAGAGACTTCTTTGTCAACCAGATCGGCGCCATGGATCAGCGCGGGAATCTGGACATTCACTTCAGTTGCGCCCGTGCCCATCTTCAGAATCGTGTGGCCGGCTTGTTCGCGGGCAGCATGAATAACTCCGCTGAAACTAGACCAGGTGGAGTCTAGCCGCGCGAGATTTCCGTGCAGCAAATCAATTTTGACAGGGGTGGGAAGATGCGACCTTCTCACGAATCGGACTTGCGCATCTTCGATTACAGGAGCGTATCCACCCGGACCGGTAACTCCAGAAATATCAAGCAGATCGCCGGGCCGAAGGTTGGCACTGACGTTTTGGGAATTTATGTACCCTCCCGCAGTCTCATCCTCCACAAATAAGATGTGCCAGTCGGCATCCACATAGGTCACAACCGCCTGCAACTTGACTGGCTTGCGCGAGGAAGCGGCTTCGGTAGTCAGACGTTTGAGCTGCGCGAGGTTCGTAATTCCGGCTCGACCATGGGAGGAAGTAGTGACGCGTGTTTTTGCCGGATGGGGCTGCGCAATCTGGGTGTCGGCCAAAGGGCGTGCCTGTGCGTCCTCAAGTCCGCTGCCATTCCAGAACCCTGCAATGTCTGCCCTCATCAACGCGATGTTCGAGGATTCGCTTAGGTTGAGGGTGACGTAATGGCTCCCATCGCCAATGGCGTTACCAGCATTTCGGCGCAAAATCCGGCCTTGAACATGAACCAAGGTGTCGGCGGGAGTACGCTTCAGTTCCGCAAGAGCTTTGACGGGAAGAGAAAACGGGTCTGCCACTCCCGCTTTAAGAATTTTGACGTACCGAACCGCAGGACTGAATAACTGCACGCCGCGAAGCTGGCCGTTATCAAAATCGCCGGCGGAAACACCCGAAATACTCACTTCCGAGCCCAGGGATGGAAGGTCGGGCAGGTTCGCATTCCGCACATACGCCCAAAGCGGCCGCTCATGGGAACCGAGTTGGATCGCGGAAATCCCATTTCTCAGGCCTGTCCATCGGACGATGCCGGTGACCTCGACAAACTGTGAAAGAAATCCTTTCAGCGCTGAATTGTCGGTGACTCGAAGCGGAGGCGGCAAAGGGTTGTTTCTGCTGAGCACTGAGACACTAGGGGCCTCAAGTCCTGTGCCCAAGGGGGCCGTCTTTCCCGTAATTTCGATGCGATCGCCCGACTCCAGGCGGGCATCGGGAGGCGGCGAGATGTACATGCCAAGGCCTCCGTCTTCCACAAAGAGCAACTTCCATTCCGGGTCGCTATAAGTAACGATGGCCGTGGTGCGGACCAACTGGCCGCGGCCACTAACTGAGCTGTCTGCCGTCACGATTTCTGACAGCAACGCGGTGCGTACAGGGGCTGAACGCTTGCATCCTGGCAAGAGACATACCAGAAGCAATAGCGCGACCTGGCGCCATGTGGCCCGCATGAGCATGCCAAATGATCCCACAAACAGCACTGCGGGTCTGTGTACGAAGGTAATCAGGTCGAACACGGTGGGAGTGCCAAATTCCCCGTGTGGGAAGCTATCTTCACCGAATTGGGGAGGTCAATCGGCGCCGACAACTGGTTGTCCAGCCGAGACTTTCTGGCCGGAAAGTGTCGCCCAGCCGCGACGAGAAAGGTCCCAAAAAATGAGATATCCGGAAATTCCCGCGAGAGCCAGCAGGAGCCCACCCTGCAGCCACTGGGCGAACACAAGTTTGCCAATACCGAAAAGACAGCTATAGACGAGAACCACTCCCATCAGCCAATTAAATGCATTGCCGGCGACATCCTTAACCTCCGGGAGTTCCGGGACGAGCTTCGCGATCCGCCGCCAGCCATAGACGGTGGGGTTCACACGCTTGTAGAAGCTGATCAGAATCTCATCCGACTCTACGGATGTGAGAAAAGTCACGAGCAACCACGCAATCGTCGTGATTCCACCGATGACCAGACTTCGTTTCGCATAGACAAGCGCATCACTGCCGGAGAATGGAAAGATGAGATGCCCTTTGGAGTGCAGGTTCAATCCTATGGTTGCCACTGCGGCCGTGATCATGGCGGAGATTTCACTCCATGCGTTAATTCGCGACCAATACCAGCGCAGGATGTAAACCGCGCCTGTGCCGAAACCAATGCTCAGCACCAGTCCCCATCCGGCGCCGATGGACGTCAGTTGCGCCGCTGTGTATCCGCTTGCCAAAACAAGAAGAACCGTGATGATTCTGCTGACCAGCACGTAATGCCGTTCGGTTGAATTGCGCACCATGAAGCGCTTGTAGAGATCGTTCACCAAATACGAGCATCCCCAGTTCAATTGGGTTCCCACGGTTGACATGAAGGCTGCGAGAAATGCCGCGACCATCAATCCTCGCAGCGCGGGAGGCAAAAAGTCGCGTAGAACCATCACGTATCCCTGTTCTGGGTTTTCCGCAAATGCAGCGCTGGGATGGAGGCCACCATTGGGCGAATAGACAACGATTGCGACCAGAGCGGTAATGATCCACGGCCATGGGCGCAACGCGTAGTGGGCAATGTTAAACCAGAGAGTGGCGCCGAGCGAGTGCTTCTCGTTTTTCGCGCTGAACATGCGCTGGGCCACGTAGCCGCCGCCACCCGGCTCTGCTCCCGGATACCAGGCCAGCCACCATTGCATGCCGAGATAAACGATGAACGTCAGGACGGGCAAAGTCCAAATCGCGTCGCTGGTCAATCCCTGATGGAAGTCGGGCAAGAACGCAGTTGGATTCGAAGTGGTGGCTCCACTGGCTCGGACGTTCTCTTGGATTACTTGTAAATGTGCTTCGAGAGCGTGCATTCCCCCGATCTTTGCCACAGCAACCCAGGCGAGAACGATAATCATGGTCATCTTGAGTGCAAACTGAAAGAGGTCGGTGACCAGCACTCCCCAAAGCCCACCAATAAAGGTGTAAAGCCCGGTGAACGGAATAAGGACGAAGACGCAGATGGCCAATGCTGTTTGCTGGGGATCACCCAAAGTGAAATGGAGCCCCGCGAACTCGAGCACCCGGCCCTGAGCAATCACCGGACCGAGCAGTACCGCAATGATACTGACCATCGCCTTTGTGACCCATCCCAGAATAAAGCAGTTCATGAACAGTCCGAGATAGATCGCCTTGAATCCGCGAAGGAATGCGGCAGGTTTTCCGCCGTAGCGAATCTCGCAAAATTGCACGTCGGTGAGAATTTCTGCCCGGCGCCAATAGCGCGCAAAGAAAAAGACCGTCAACATGCCGCCGACGCAGAATCCCCACCAGATCCAATTGCCTGCAATTCCCTGTCGGGCAACTACTCCGCAGACGAACAGGGGAGTATCGGCGGCAAAAGTTGTGGCGACCATGGAAGTGCCGGCCAGCCACCAGGAAACGTCGCGCCCGGACACGAAGAATTCTTCGGTATTGCCGCTGGCACGCCGGCGGTAATAGATGCCGATGGCGAGGTTCACCAGTAGATAACCGACGATTACCGCCCAATCCATCGTGGTTAGAGGCATGCTTCCTCCGAGTTCAAGTTTTTGCTGAAATGCGGACAGACTGGCCGGGGCGAGCCCGGCGTAGTGCTATATAGCAAATCTACGCTGGATCTTGGTGAAATCAAAATGCGAATGTTGATGGATGGGACACCCGAAGCAGAATTACAAAACAATGGCGAGCAAGCTCGCCAGGACAGCCGAGGGCGGCTGTCCCCACGCTGTTCATTCCGTAATTCAATTTCTAGTTCATTGGAGGCTGGAGCTGTCCGAAGATCGGGGTTATTCCGGAACGTCGCCGAAGTTCAGTCAACAGAGCCTGGGCGGCGTTTTGGTAGGTCTTGCTGGGATCAGAGGGATCGGCCCACACCGCGTCGTAAACGATTTGCGCGGCTTCACGAAGGTCCATGTGCGTTGCGGCTTCGAGCACGTCCACCCTCTCCTGAAGGTGGTCAAAACATTCCTGGCAGATCGTCGCCGGTACCGGCGAGCTCAAATGATTCTCCTGCCGGTTGCAGTGCATCGCAGGGGTCGCCGACTCGGACGGCAGTGGAGCGGCAACCACTTGTGCGTTGAAATCCCGGAGGAAGCGCTCGCGCTCTTCTTCCAATTGTTCTGGATCAGGTAGTTGCTCCGCCGGAGAAAAAGTTGTCAGCGGTTCCATAGCGGAGACTCGCTGTCGATGCTTGCAGACCGGGCATGCGGCGAGATCGGCGGCGTAGTAGGTTTTGCAATGAGAACAGGGCAAGCCGTATCCAGTATGTTTAACGGCTGAGGAATCGGTTAGTAGGTTTTCCGCGTGCCGCGCTGGAGCTGCGGCAGCAGCGCCATGCCCTCCGGCCGAACCTGCAGATGAATTCAGACTGCCCATATTTCACCACCCAGGAAAAGTTGATTCTAGTGCGCGTCCTCGGAAAATTCTGCCTAACCTAAGTCCATGAACGATTGGTGCCCTCAGCGCACGCTTCTCGAACGCATAAGGTGAATCAGTTCCTCCTCACGCGCATGGTAAAGCTTCTTCTCGGGATCGAGTCGGGTTGCAATTTGCATTTCGGCGAGCGCCTCGCTGTCGCGGCCCATGTTCATCAGGCAGGCAGCGACTGCGTAATGGTGCTCGGCTGAGGGATCTAAACGAACCGCCTCCTGAAATTCTTTCAAGGCACCTGCGAGCTGCTGCAATTCCAGCAGGCCAGTCCCGAGATAGTAATGCGAAGAGGCCGACTCCGGATCGAGCTCTACCGCGATTCGCAGCTCGCGAACGGCATCCTGGCGCTGGTCCGCAGCCAAAAGAAGCTGTCCGACGGCGCGATGTTTGGCCGGGTTGCTAGGGTCCTGCTCGACCGCAAGCTTCAGCTCGCGAATTGCGGACGAATATTCATTCTTGGCCATGTAGGCACGCGCCAGTGAATCATGCCCCCGACGCCAGCCTGGGTTCTTCCGAAAAAGTTCGAGGTACTCGCCTATGGCAAGGTCGTACTCGCCTTGGGCGTAGTGAATGTTGGCCAGGCTCTCGCGAATAGATGGCTCATTTGGGGCCAGAGCTTTTGCTCGATTCAGTTCTGCCAGGGCTTCAGTAAAGTGTTTCTGCTTCCCAAGCAGGGAGCCCAGGCTGCTGCGCGCCTGCCAAAGCCGTGGGTCCAACTGCAAAGACTTTCGGAAGAGCCTGATCGCCTCTTCTTCAGATCCCTGATCACTGGACACCAAACCCATTTCGTAATAAACGTCGGCGTTCCCCGGATCTCGGCTCAGAGATTCCTGAAACGCATTCATGGCTGCTTCGAGCTGTTCGCTTACGTACTGCCCGAGACCAAGCATCCGATAGGATTCCGCATCCTGAAAATCCATGCTTAACGCGGTACGAGCTTCACCGATCGCATTCTCCCCGTCATTCCCCTGATAGAAGACCAGAGCCAGGCGATTGTGCACGACGGGAAAATCTGGCTCGGCTTCCTTAGAACTGCTGTATTCGTCAAAGGCGCCGTTCCAGTCACCCTGTTGCTGCTTGAGGTAGCCGAAGGCAAAGTGCAGCGCGCCATTTCGAGGATTCTTGCCGAGGAGAGTACTGACAATATCTCCGGCTGCTTCGTACTGCTTCTGCTGCACCAAGACAGCGGCTTGAATCAGTGTGGCCGGGCAGGAATCGCCGGCCTGCGTTGACTTCAATTCGGTGAGCACGCTCAGGAGTTCCGCGGTTGCGCCAGCCGAACGGAGTTGGCCTCGTACAGTTGGCCGGGTGGCGAATGCGACTCCACGCAGCTTGACGGTCCTGACCAGCGTTGGGGTGGAAACACCGCCAGCGATCCATGAGAGCAGGTGCGCACAGTCCACCGGCGGCGGTCCAGCGGAATAAGATCGCGGGACGATAGTTGCAAATAATAAGAAGAAAATTGCTTTGCTGCGCACTGGGGACTCCGTCAGCGGTCGCGATTCGCTGAATTCATCTGCTCCAAGCAACATAGAGTCATGCGGTAATCAGGGCTAGGTCACGTAAGTAATAAGGAGCAGAGGAAACGGTACAGGCCGGGAGCCCGCCAAATCCGGTGTGTTGACGCATTTCCATGAGTCCAGTAAGGTTTCACCAAGCCGGTTTATGGAGGTTGCCTCGTGGAAGGTCTGTTTCAGCCCAGTCATTTGCTATTGATATTTCTGGTTGCTCTAATCCTGTTTGGCCCCAAGAAGTTGCCTGAGCTCGGCAAAGGGATAGGCGAGGGTTTCCGCGCGCTCAACGAAAGCATGAAAGCTAGCCCCTCGAACCAGGCCCGGCAGGCCTTGCCGACCGCGTCGCCAGCGTCGGATAATAGCGAAATCAAGGGCTAAGACTGTGCGTGCCTCTGTAACCAATTCCCTGCCGCTCTCATCTAACCAGACCGATTCTGAAAATCCAACTTAGAGGCGAACGCCATGAACAAACTATCTTCCGCCCAGCGCCCGGACCCCAGACGCCGCCAACCAGCAGAGGATATCGAGGACGAGGAAGAGACTCTCGATCAGACGATCGCCGACAGTTTTCCGGCCAGCGACCCTCCATCCTCTATTCCCGATCCCGATGAGGACGAAGACGCGGCCTAGTCAGGACGGCTGCATGTTAAATACAATCTGGAGAAGTAGGCTGGCTGTAACTGAAAGATCGAAGTATCTGTAAGGTGCAAGATAACGATGAAGCCGGCAACAGTCGTTTGTGTGCTCGTTTCGTTCTTTGGCCTGGCGCTCTCGGCGCAGGATGGTGCATCCCCGTTTTATGACTATCGCGCGCAGAGTCCTGGCAGCACTCACAAAATCACTCTCGCCGATCTTCCCGGACCGAACGCGACAAAGTCCGCGAATAATTTTCCAGTGCCGTTTTCCCGTCCGGAAGGTGCAATTCCCAAAACTCTGCCCGGTTTTAAGGTCAACCTGTTTGTAACCGGTTTGGACGAACCGCGCGAGTTGCGCACCGCGCCAAATGGCGACGTGTTTCTCGCCGAAAGCGACAATGGGGAGATCAAAGTCTTTCGCGGAATCTCTAAAGATGGAAAACCTGAACAGACTGAGACATTCGCGACAGGGCTGAAACAACCATTCGGCATCGCTTTTTATCCCCCCGGAGCCAACCCCGAGTGGGTTTATGTTGCCGAGACAGGTTCAGTCAAACGTTTTCCTTATCGCAGTGGAGACTTGAAGGCACAAGGCGCAGCCCAGACTATCGTTGCCGAAATATTTCCCGGGGCACAACATGGCCACGGTCACTGGACCCGGGACGTGCAGTTTTCGCCGGATGGCAAGAAGATGTACGTTTCGGTGGGCTCACAATCTAACGTCGATGATCCCGACAGTCACAAAACCGAGTTTCATCGCGCCAATATTCTCGAATACTCTCCCGACGGCTCTGGACTGCGCGTATTCGTATCGGGCATTCGAAATCCAGTCGGCCTGGCTGTCGAGCCGAAGACTGGCGCACTATGGACTTCATGCAACGAGCGCGACGCACTCGGCGACAATCTGGTTCCTGACTACACCACCCACGTGCAGGATGGCGGGTTCTACGGATGGCCCTGGTATTACATGGGCGGCCACCACGATCCACGATTACCCGACAGCCATCCCGACCTGAAGGCCAAATTGATCACACCCGATGTTCTGATCCAACCCCACAGCGCCCCCCTGGGCTTTGCTTTTTATGAAGGCGGTCAGTTTCCAAAAGACTACCAAGGGGATATATTTCTGGCGCTGCACGGCTCCTGGAACCGCGGAAGTCGCACCGGCTACGAGGTTGTCCGAGTCCCGCTGCATCAGCAGGGTAAAGCAAGCGGCGAATATCAGGACTTCCTGACCGGGTTCGTTACTGCGGATGGGAACGTGTGGGGTCGCCCGGTTGGCATCGCGGTAGCGAAAGATGGATCGCTGCTGGTGAGCGACGACGGTTCGAAGTCAATTTGGCGCGTCAGCTACGCGGGTAAATAAAATCCAGCCTCGCGTTTTCTCGTAATCTAAATGCATGTCATCAACTGTTTCGGTTTTCATAGCCGGAGGCACCGGATATCTCGGAGCGCCGCTGATTCGCACATTGGTCGAACGCGGACATCAGGTCCGCGCCCTCGCGCGTCCCGGCAGTGAAAGAAAGTTGCCGCCCGGTTGCGGAGCAGTCGTGGGCAATGCGCTCGACTCTGCTTCCTACGAAAACCAGATTCGGCCTTCGCACACGTTTGTGCATTTGGTCGGAGTCTCTCATCCGAATCCGTCAAAAGCGGCAGAGTTTCAGGCGATCGACCGAGTTTCCGCTCTAGTAGCCGTTGCCGCGGCGGCGCGAGCCGGGATTCAACACTTCATCTATTTGAGTGTGGCTCAACCTGCGCCCATGATGAAGAGCTACATCGCGGTTCGCGCGGAATGCGAAGCCGCGCTCGGCAAGAGCGGCATGAACGTTACCATTGTCCGGCCTTGGTACGTGCTCGGCCCCGGCCACCGCTGGCCCTACGTGCTGTTACCGATGTACTGGATATGCGAGCGGGTGCCTTCAACTCGCGAGGGCGCGCTGCGTCTTGGCCTGGTCACGCTCGATCAAATGACTCGCACGCTGGCTTCTGCGGTCGAAAACCCCTGTGTTGGCGCGCGTTTGGTCGAGGTCCCGCAGATTCGCACCGGCGCGCTTGCTCTGTAATCGCGTTCCTCCATCCTTTCTATTCATTGAATTACGAAAGCGCATGCACATGGGACATCTTCTGGCTTTCCATGCCGGATGAGATGTTGAGTCGTCAGGAAAGCAGATGGCAATGGCGAGAGAAGAATACCTGGACGACGTTCATATTCGCATGTTGCGAGTCACGGAAGACCTGCGCGCCATTCAGCGCGAACTCAATTGTGCAGCTATGCAAGCGCCTGGCGATCCAGAGTTGATGGAAGCCCTGACCCAGTTGCCAGAGATCGAGTCGTTGGAAGTTTTGAAGTCCGCTCTGGATCAGATGCGTCACTTTCTCTGGTTCTACGTGCAGGTGATGACAACAGATTCGGAACCGGAAGACCGGCGGCAGAACGCTTCCAAACTCGAGAGCGCTCGTGAAGGATCTTTTACCGAAAAGCACCGCTCGATGACGGATGCAGCCCTGCTCCGCCACTACGTTGACGGAAAGAACCGCAAGCCCAACTAGAATTCTCATTCGAGAGTTACAGACTTCACCAGATTTTTCGGCCTATCCACATCGAGCCCCTTCCTGACCGCGACATAATAAGCGAACAGTTGCAGGGGAATGATCTCCAATATTGGTGAAAGTAATTCCGGAGCTTCCGGAATGAAGATGGTGCGGTTGGCAAGCCTTTCAATTTCGAGATCGCCTTCGGTCGCAATTGCGATCACTCGCGCCGATTGCTGCCGGAATCCGCGAATATTGGCGATGGTCTTCTCATGGCGCAGGACAGAACCCGGGTCATTGCGGTCACAAGTGGCAATGATCACAAGCGGCAGATGCTCATCTATGAGAGCGTTTGGGCCGTGCTTGGTCTCTCCAGTGGGATAACCTTCCGCGTGGATATAGGAGACCTCTTTTAGTTTCAGGGCGCCATCCATCGCGATCGGATAATGGATCGCCCTCCCCAGAAAGAGAAAGTCTTCGAATTTGTGGAACTCATCAGCAAGCTGCTGGCACGCGGATGATGATCGCAGGACGGTCTCGGCCTTCTCCGGTAGTGCAAGCAGTTCCGCAATCCACCTCCCCAATTCTTCCTTGCTAAGTTCTTCGCGAACCTGCGAAAGGTAGGCAGCGAACAGAAACAGCACTGCCATCTGCGCGGTGAACGCCTTTGTGGAGGCAATACTGATCTCGGGTCCAGCGTGGGTGTAAAGCACGCCGTCGGCCTCGCGTGCAATCGTTGAGTTCTCCACGTTAGAAACGGCAATGGTGCGTGAGCCTTTTTTCTTCGCCTCGCGCTGGGCAGCAGTCGTGTCCGCAGTTTCGCCGGATTGCGTGATCACGATCGTGATCTCCCCGCGTCCGATCATCGGATTGCGGTATTCGAATTCGCTTGCGTAATCCACTTCCACCGGCAAATGGACTAGTTCCTGAAACATATACTGGCCCGTCATGCCAGCGTGCCGGCTGGTGCCCGATGCCACGATATTAATGCGGCGCAACGCGCGCAATTCTTCAGCGCCGATGCGCACCTCATCCGCCAGACGAACTTCACCGGTCTCGAGCGAGACACGCGGGGCTATCGCATCGGCGAGAGCTTTCGGCTGCTCGACGATCTCTTTGAGCATGTAGTGCGGAAATCCGGCTTTATCAGGCATGTTTCTCCCCAATGAGTTAATAAACAGACTGAACCAACTACTAAACTTTGTTATTCAACGACGACGCCGCGAACAACGGTCGCTTGAACTTCGCCGCCGGCGGTCAACACCGCGAAGTCGGCGTCGGCGCCGGGCTCAAGAATCCCCTTCTTGTGAGCACCAGCCACTTGCGCGGGATTCAGCGTGGCCGTCCGCACAGACTGCTGCAGGTCCAAATGCGCGAATTGCATGCAATTTCGCACCGCCCGGTCCATGGTTAGTACGCTGCCCGCGAGCTTTCCGTCACGCATGCATTTACCGTCTTTTAATTCCACTTCCAACGAACCAAGCTGGTAGCGCCCGTCGGGCATGCCAGTCGCTGAAATTCCGTCGGTTATCAACACCATGTTTTCTGGGCTCTTCGCGCTAAACAAAACTTCGATCATGGTCGGATGGACATGAATCCCGTCAGCGATCACATCTGCGGTCAGCCGAGAATTGGACAGTATTTCGCCGAGAATTCCCGGCTCCCGGTGATCCAGCGGACGCATTGCGTTAAAGGTATGAGTGGCGTGGCGGGCTCCGGCAGCGACACTCATGTGCGCCGCATTGAGATCGGCATCGGAATGCCCCAAGCTAACGCAGACTCCGCGTTTATTGGCTTCGGCGATGACTTCGAACGCACCGTCCAACTCCGGCGCGATCGTCATGAGGTGGATATGTCCTCGGGCCGCCTGCCAGAGCTTGTCGAAAACATTGATGGATGGAGCTAATAAATCCCCTGGCGGATGCACCCCACGTCTCGCATGGCTGAGAAACGGACCTTCGAGATGAATACCCAGAGCTTGAGCCCGTCGGTTGCCGGCTTTATTGTTACTCGCGGACTCAATCGCGGTCGCCAAGTGCTCTAGAGCACTCAGCAACTTGTCGACAGGCGCAGTAACCGTAGTTGGATAGTAGCTGGTCACGCCGCAGTGGACGAGAAAACGCTCCATTTCACTGCGTCCGCCGCTGGCGGGCTGCATCACATCATGTCCGGCGGCGCCGTGGATATGAATGTCCACAAAACCCGGCGCCAGAATGCAGTCTCCAAAGTCTGTAACCGCAGTATTCGCGGGCACTTCCAACTCGCCACGCGGACCTATCCTAGCGATCCCTCCGTCTTCAATGAGCACCAGCGGCTGGTCGATAACGGTATGAGGCGTGTACAGGCTTTTTGCAGCAAAAGCGATCACTGAAGCAGCGGCCCCCTGCTGAGAAGTATAGCAGCGCGGAGTTGGCGAACTCGCTCAAAAGCCAGCTGTCACTGATATAGAGCACTTTGCGGGATGTCCGATACCGGCGGCTTTACCGACGCTACGTATGGATTGAAACGAGACTGCGCGAGAGTTATCGAAAATGCGGTCAGGTCTCAAAATATCGCAATGTTATAATTTTAGTGAAGTCCGCTTGCTTCGTATTCCACATCGCGTGCGGACTCATCCGTCGGGGAGTGGCTCAGCCTGGTAGAGCACCTGGTTCGGGACCAGGGGGTCGGAGGTTCAAATCCTCTCTCCCCGACCAATTTTACTTCAACCGTTTGAGGAAGATAGCAGCGGTTGTCCTGCCAATGTTTTCTCGGTGATATTCCCACTGTGCCCAAAATTGTGCCCACTCAGCCGATCTAGTGCTGCGAGAACTGCATCTTCGCTGGGATGAACGTAACGAGCGGACATTGCCACGGAACTGTGGCCAGCGATCCGTGCGAGCGTCCAAGCATCGCACCCAGATTCACCGAGCCTTGTCAGGAAGGTGTGACGCAAGCTGTATATGACGAAGGGACGCACTCGGCTTAATTTCAGCGCCTTCTTGTGCTGCTTTTTTAGCGTGGACTTTTCAAAATGGCCACTAAGAGTTGGGGCAGCCCATACCCAGCCCTCTACTGGGTTTCCTAAAGCCTCCCAGCGGTCATGCAAGATGTTCCTAGCCCGAATGCTCAATGGAAGCACCCGGCGAGCAGCAGATGTCTTGCCGTGGGTAATTAGAATCGTCCCATTCCGTCCATTAGTCCAAGTCACCGATTCCCATCGCAAGCGGTAGCACTCGTCTGGGCGCATACCTGTATCAACGAGAACAGCCGCAACGGAACCAAGAGGCTCAGCCGCTACCCCAAGATAGCGCGCCTCTTCATCAAACTTGACCACGTGTTCGCGATGGCGCTCTCCGGGGAGCATCTTGATTGACGGAGCAGCTTCAATTGCCCCCCACTGAACAGCGAGTCTCGTGATTCGGCGAAGAACTTGAAGGACACTATTGATAGACGACACCTGCAAGCCAGCCGATTGTCTCCATGCAGCGAAGTCTGCCGCTTTTTCGCTCGTGATCTCGTCCAGTCGAAGGCTGGCGAGAGGTGTGTACCGCAGGATTGTCCGGATACCAGGGCGATAGTAGTCGAGCCAGGTCTTGGGTGCTGTAGATGCTTCTGCCCAAGATTCAAATCGGTCGGAGATAAATTCCGACAGGGTCGGCACAATTTTCTTCTCCCGAATACCTACTTCTCCCTTGGCTAGTGAAGATCGGTGCGCTGCTTCCATTTGTCTAGCTATGTGCTGGTTTGTCTGCCGGGTGGATTCCCGAATCGCAACACCGTTGAAGGTGAACTTGTACCAGTAGATTTGACCGCGCTTATATATGCTCACTTGCTTCTCCTGTCCGATACTGGTGTCTTGGGAACTTTCTTTGCCCTGTTTTCGGCCCACCAGCGGCGCTTAGACTCCCTTTGCGAAGGCTTCGCGCATTCTGGTGAGCAATATTTCTGACCCTTCTTGGAAGCGAAAAAATATGGTGCTGGGCAGTTCAATGAATGACTTCCCCGAGGGGGACAATACCATGCACCCGTCACGGGGTCAGGATGGCCGTAAGGATTTGGCTCTACAGGCGCTGGTGAAGCTGTGAATGCCTCCTGCGATTTCGGTAGAATTAAATCGCTATGAAACATTACTCCCTTCGCATACGCGAAAACAGGTTCCCACAATTCGGCGCGCCGAGTACCTGCACGCTCATGCTGAAGAAAACCGATGGGCCTCGCGGTCCGATGACAATGGCTCAGTACGCTTCGTGGGAGCAGCTTAACAAAAAACTGTCGGTGGTCGGGATTCCTGACGACGTGCTTCGGAACACAAAACAAAATCTGGATTCGACCGGAAGCGACACAATCACTGAGGTTCTTCTGTCCGACGAACAATTGACGCAACTCGGCTTCGCGGATGTAGCTGCCTGACTGCCGATTTAAGTGCCCGGCCCGAATCGAGGCGAACCCCGTAACCCCGCGCACTACTCCGCTTCCTAAGTTGGTGGCGGGGACCACGGATGAATCAGTTCACACTTGCCAGAGATTTCGCTGGCCGGAAGAGTCTTGCTATGGTCCAAGGCATACACCAGTAGGCGATAGCGTCCGGTGACCCAGTTGATTCGGTAAACAATTTTGCCGTGCATTGGAGACTTGAACTCCAAGCTCCATTCTTCATCCGAGTCCTTGTCCACTTTGTCGAATATCTGCGTACCGGAAGAAACTCCCTTGAAGTAGGGTTGCACTACCAGAGCGTCACCTAACGATTTCGGCTTCACGCCTTTGTTCTTCGCTGCTCCCATTTTGTCAATGTCCTTGGTTCTCGCAACGATGACGAAGCCTCCTTTATCCTTTTCTGGGAAACACACGTACTCGTCTCCATAATGGTTGAAGGCGTTCGCATCCCGTAGTTCTTCGAAGTATCCACGCGCGGTCTGAACAGTCTGCGCGGACGCCGCCAAACACATCAGAGTCACTAGGGACAGACAGGCGTTCCTCATATTCAGCGCGTCACCCTTCCCGCGATGATGTCTTTGCAGCGCTGGCAAAGATGCCGCTTGCCGGGATTCCCGCTCTTCCATTTATCGGCCCCGATGTTGTCACCAAGAGTGCAATTGCTGCACTTGTGATAGACCTCGCTGTCCACTGAGTAGTAAGGCAAAACCTGTCGGCATGACATGGGCCTTCCTTTTTGTCACTACGCTGATGCGCTCTGCGCTTTCTTGGTGACTGTGAAGTTCCGCGTGAGCTTCCTGATACCGAAGATCAAAGAGATGAGAAGCAGGATTCCACCTCCGCTATATACGGAACCTTCCACCATTCCGTCCTTGTGCGCGGCTGCCCTTTGAATGGGCGAATCCGCCTGGAGTCTCCTGATCTGATCTTGCTGGCTAGCGATCTGCTGTAGCAGTGGGGCTGTTGCTTGGGATGTGGCCGCTTCCTTCTGCTTGTTGACGAAGAGTTGCAGTTCTTCTTTTTGGCGTTGTGCTAGGGCGTTATTGTAGGCTTCCCACAAATCCTCACAGGCCGTAGTGTGGAAAAGCGCATTCGGATTGCAGGTAGGCTTCGGCGGAACCTGAGTAAGTTGCTGTGGTGCTGGTGCCGAGTCCTGAGCCATCGCGGCCAGGCCGAACACGAGAAGGAAAAGAATCTGACGCATGAAACCCTCCGGTGCGATCCAATCTTCGCAGGAATCGGATGCGTCCAGAAGTGACTGAGGTAATACCGTTGAACGTGCAGCGCTGCCCGGCACATGCAGCAAGGGATATGCCGCCCCGGCGCAGCGCCCATCCAACGAAGGTCCAAAAGGCGAAGGGGCTTAAGCGCCCGGCCCGCGATCACGAGGGCGATCACAGGCCAACTGAGGCGCTCCCGCTCGATACTTGTATTCTAAACCGCGACGCCGGTCCCCGAGTTACGAAAGACCCTTCAATCCGGCGACCCTACTAAGCGAATCTCCGGTAGTGCGGTTTTAGCCCGCCTGAGTTTAATAGCAATGACCGCCCTGACCCGGAGGTCGAAGGTTCGAGTTCCTGCCGGAGCCGCCGGGCTTAAATCGGTAGTTAGTCAGCTACATCCGCGAAGCCGAGTTGGTTCAGTTCATCGTCGGTTAGGCTGACGAGCGGGAGTGTGTGGCCTCCCGTCGAATCCAGATCCTGTTTTGCGCTCTGAAGCACGCTGTTGCCGATTCCGATGGCGGACAGTTTTCCGGCTAACTGCTCCCAGGCAGGATAGTGAACGGTTGGCATCGCGCCTCCTTCTGCGTGTCGCTCCGGGTCATTTGCCCGAGCAAGTGTGTAGGTGCTTGGCACGCCGGGCTGCGGGGACTTACTTTCGAGTATGTGAAGCCAGTAAATTCTCATTGCACAGAGTTAAGGGTTAAGCGCCCGGCCCGGACCGACGAGGAATCCAGGCCCCGAGGCGCTCCCTCGAAATGTGCCCCGTTTAACCCCGCGTCGTCACCACCGGCTAATAGAGGCCCCACATTTACGAGGCGAGTCTTGATGAGCCTACCTGCCTCGTTAGGCGGTCGCAATTGACGCTCGTACCCACGTACGGATTACCCTGGAAATGTCAGAAAAGAAGAGACATAATTTCCGTTTCCCTGCCTGGATATGTTTTCGCTAGAAGCGGCTTCAAGGCTTCTTCTCTAGTCTGAGAATGGCAGAACTAAGGCGTTATGCGGAAGGTACGTTTTGGTAATTGCTGCACCCGAAGGTCCGGCAGGGCCGCGCAGATGCCGCGATTAAATCCTAGTGGAAGGCCCTAGAAAGCTGGAGAGCTTTCAGCCGGTCACTTCCTTGATTTCTGAACAGGCTGCCCTGCCGTATTCGCCGGCGCTGGTTTCGCCAGCTCAGGTGTGGTCACGACTTGCTCCCCTTAATCGAGATCGTGAACGCGCCTGATGTCGAAATGCTTCTCAATCCGCTCCTTCGCTGCCTCGAACAACTTGGCATCTTCCTTGGCTCCATGCAGTGCTTCGCTCACTTTGTCGTACCACTCGCCAAGAGAAGGCATCGTGTCACGCAAATTGTCGGGGAGAGTCTTCGCATACCCAGCCATGATTTCGTCCCCGGTCTTCTTCTCGTCCTTGAGATTCGTCTTTCTGCGTGCAAACTGTTCAATGAATGTGCGGAGGTAAAAGAGGGCAGCAAGTATTTTGCCGGTTTGAAACGCGATGACCGCATCTCGAAACCAGTTTCGCTCGTGTTTGGGAATATAGTTTGGAATCTCCACATGCTCGATGGGAGAACGGCCTTCGAGTAGCAAATCGACTTCATCTCTCTTAATGAGAAACACTTCAGGAACACCTTGGCATCGTTGACACTGGTACACCAGATAGAACAACTGAAAAGTTTTGCCAAAACTGATCTTAAAGTTTTCTTGTTCGGGGTCTCGCTGAAGGAGTTCGTTTGTGATTTCTGAGAACCAAACTGGCCTGAAAGCTTCCCGAGCGTTGCACTTCGAGCAGAAAAGTTTTGCATTCTGCACTATCAGGGACAAAAGAGGTCTGCTCGGGTGTTGAGAAAATAGTTGTCTGTCGGCAATTGTGAACCGCTCATCGGTGTAATGTCTGATGAGTCTGTCGAACTCCTCTCTCTCACCTGCAATCGCCGCGAGTTTTGTGCTCAGGTTGGCGCGAACCTCATCGGGCGCTATCGAGATTTTCTGATAAAGATGCTTCGTCTCTAGCAGCTGCTTCAGGCACTCCGCAACAAATGAGTTGAACTGATATCTGAACCGCTCGAACGCATCATTCGCAAAGTGTCCCATTTCCGAGCAGAGTAGCACGATTCGCATGGCAGAAGCAGAACAGTGAAGAAACTGGAGTTTCAGTAGTTTGGAGTCCAACTGAAGAGCTTCGCGGACTCGTTCACGTACTTCACCTGCTTCGTTGCAGTGTTGACCGACCAAACAGCTTGCTTCTCTTCGCTGCCATCTCGGAAATCATACGAGACATTGTAGAGATTCTTTCCAACAGGAGTTGCGCTCCAACCCCTTGCGCGTGTGACGCCAAGTCCCGGTTTCGTGAACAGAGCGAGATTCTCTTCGATATCGGTTGCTGACCTGCCCATCCCTGGAACAGTGAGAATTGCGTGCTTCACGATGCTGATTGCAGTTGTTTCAGGAGCAACCATTGGGAGCGAAACTGTGAATGCGGCTTCAAGTATTTTGTCGCTGTCAATCACATCGGGGTCTTTCAGTTTGAAGAGAGTTCCATGCAGATTCTTTCCGCCTTCGCCTACCAACGAGAGCACATTTTGGTCCTGCCATGCTCCATTGAACATCGCTGTTATTTCAAGAGGCTGACTGCCTGTAATCGGTACAGGTGTGTTCGGACAGAGAGCGCCTGAGCGGAATCTTCCGCCTCTCACAAAGGCGTCCTGCTGCGCTTTCTTGCGTCCCAGTGTCACCCACATCTTCATCCCATCGGGAAGATTTGTGGTCCCCGAGATATACACCTCACCTTCAGGTCCGCGCTCAGCAGCAGGCTTCAGAAAAAACTCTGTTGGCAGGACGTAGGGATGCGAACTCTGCGAAGGAACACCTGAAGAGGGTTCTGACGAACACCCGCTGAGGAGGGAGCACAGAACGAAGAGAAGAATGAGACGCATTACCGATTTCTCGTTATTGATAGTAGGTTAGAGCGCCTTTGACCTCAACTTCTTTCTGACTGAGCAGGGAAAATCTGTTGTCAAAAACTACATAGTAGATTCCGGCATCAGCAGGCAGGCTCACGCTGAAGTTTCCCACAGTGACCTTGCCGCTGTTGTAATACGTCTTCGCAGAATGCCGATTCTGCCAGTTCACGAAATCATCTTGCGACAGAACAAACGCTTCGATATCGTTGCCGTTTCCTCCGCTTGCAGTGAAGTTCCCTGGAAGATGCACGCTGGTCGCTCCAGCAGGCACTTCCAACTTGAAGTAGTAGTATCCGGTTGAACGGACTGTCACGTCTGGTTTGTCAATCGTGAGCGTGTGCTGCTGCTTCACAAGCTGGTCAATCGGGTTTGCATTCCGGTTTGAACTCGATTTCTGGTCCGCAACTATTGCAAAAAACACGAACGCAAGAAACGCAAACAGCAAAACTCCTGCAACCTTGAAAGGTGCGCGAATCTTCGATTTTGGCTTGACTGCGACCGGCGCGGGTGCGACCGCTGCTCCTCCTCCGGTTGAGGTAGAAGTCATGCTCAGCGGCTTCCCGCATGTGCGGCAGAATTGCGAGGCGGCTGAAGCTGCCGCTCCTTTCGCTAATGCTTTGAAGCCAGCGGGAACAGTGACGTTCTCTCGAAATTCAATCTTCAGGACGCCCGCTATACGACGGAGCAGTCTTGGCAACCTTCCTCCGAGAACCAACACGACACGGCTAGGTCACAAATCTGCGCTGGATTCAGTCTGCCAGGAACTCGATGCTTGAGATAGACTTGCCCGTCCCGAATTTTCACCCGTAGGAGGGCGCTTCAGCCATGACAATGTATTCATTTAAGCCCAACGTCGATCAAGTTCAAGAATTCATAGAAATCGCCGGAGACTTCTCAAATCCCCTCGACCTCGTGAGGGAGGCAATCAGCAATTCCGTTGATGCAAAAGCGAAGAGCCTCTCAATCCTGTTCGACGTGATCAAGGAATATGGCGAGAATGTACTTCTGATCGTCCTCCGAGATGATGGCATCGGCATGGATCAGACAACGATTCAATCTTTCTTCGACTTGGGAAATTCCAGCAACCGGGATAACCCGGAAGCCATTGGGGAAAAGGGTCATGGCACGAAGGTTTATTTCAATAGTTCTGAGGTTGAGGTTGTGACTGTCTGCAACGGGATGCGGATACGAGCAAAGATGGCGGAACCATACAAGAAGCTCTTCAGCAGAGAATTGCCTGATGTGACAGTTGAGGAAGAGGCAGCTTCCGGCGAACCAAGCGGGACGACCATTTCAATCAAGGGTTATAACAACAATCGGCGTGAAAAATTCACTCATGAAATATTGAAAGATTACATTCAGTGGTTTTCCAAGCTCGGTTCGTTTGAAACCCAATTCAAACATACACAACATGAGACTTTTGTGGTTTGGCTGAAGGGCCTTAATCGGAAGGAGCAGGAAGCCCTTGCTTTTGGCCATCCGTTTCCCTACAGAAAGCGAGAGTATTGACAGGCTGTTCGACAAGTACCTAGTGGATGCGCCTCACTATTTTTGCAAACGCATTCTTCGCTCAGGGCAGCTTCCGAACCATCCGGAAGTCAATTCCGTACACATCATTCCGCGCCAGTGCTGGTGATCTGCTCCCTCTGTTCGGCTTGCGAGGAAGCATTTATTTCCCTCAGCATATCGAGCACTGCGATCGTCACCGAAACCACAACAGGTCCAATGAAGATTCCCATGATTCCAAATGCCCTCACACCACCCAGCAAAGCAAAGAAAATCAGAAGATTGTGCATCTTTGCGCGTCCGCTCACTACGTAAGGCCTCACCAGAGCATCCACCTGTGCGACAACTGCAGATCCCCAACCGAGAAGAATGAGTGCTTTAATCCAATGTCCGCTCATCATGAGCACGAACGCCCCAGGGATCCATATCATCCCGGTCCCAACGATTGGAACAAGGGAGACCATCGCTGCGACGAGGCCCCACAGAACTGGCGACGACAAGCCCAACACCCAAAAAGCAAGGCCGGTTAGTGAACCTTGTGCCAACCCTACGGCAATGCCGCCATACACGCTGGCCACAATCGTATTGCTCATACCTGTAACCAATCTTCCTGCTTGCTGGCCAGTCAGCGGCAGCATCGTAACAATTACCTGCTGTATCCTGCGACCGTCGCGAAATAGGAAGAAGAGTGTGAAGAAAACAACAACCGATGCGAGCATCAAGGACAAAACGTTGCTGACTGCTGTTCCGGTGACGCTCAACAAGTATCTGCTCACTTGGTCCACCCACCCGAGCAGAGTTGACCGGACATCAAGCTGCGAAATGTCAATGTACCTGCTTAGAAATCTGAGCGGTGCTTCCAGCAAATGCATGGAATAGGCGTTTAGACCGCCCTGGGCGGCGCTTTTCACGCTGAGTGATTGATACAGGTCACTAAGTTCTTTGGTGATCACTGCGCCCAAGAACACGGCAGGAATAGCGACGACGAGCATCACCAGGATGGTTGAAATAATTGCAGCCAGATTTGGTCTCGAAAGCAACAACATGATTCGCGCTTGGAGCGGGTAGAAGACGATAGCCAATACGACAGCGGCAAATATGGAATTGAGAAATGGTTTTGCGACGACGTAGGAGAGATAAAGCGAAACGGTAGCCAGTACCAGTAAGAACCACGTGTTTGCTTGTTGCCGCACACATGATTTTACCCTGCAGTCTAGCCCGGTTCTAGGTGGTTCACCTTAACAGGCGTTTACGCTCCGAACGCGCCAATGAGCAACCTCATGCGCTCTCGCGCCTAGCCCGCCTTATAATCTCCGTCTGGCCGACTTTCGTGTCCCTCACGGAGGTGTTCGACGCTATGTCAAAGGTCATCTCTCTGCGTGAAATCATTGCTGCATTGGAAGCGGCGAGTGACGACTGTACGTCGTACTTGGATCCGGAAACAGGTGAAATCGTCGTTGTAACGGAAGAGGAGCGAGCTCTGGCGGAAGACACATGCTGGGAAGAGGCCCCCGCCTGGGAGCGTGAGATGATG
>WNGE01000113.1_pt1 | contig 90843 bp, 73 predicted proteins | sample 5400651 | NCBI WGS metagenome assembly WNGE01 (sample SAMN13153370, study PRJNA577476) | soil metagenome | isolation source: 60 cm soil or saprolite under grassland replicate 2 | place: USA:California | collected 2016-06-15 | reverse complement strand
ACAAGATCGCGCGAGAGCACGCCCCAGGCGCCCTGTCGACTGCGCACGTCACGCGTCCCAGCGACATCATCGATCACAAGACCAAGCTCACGGCGTCCTTCAATAACCTTCTTTACGATCGATGCCGGGACGCTGATCGAAGGCGCAGAACCAAAGTGTCCGCGCTTTCCGTCAGAGGCATAGGCCCAACCCCGCAAGAAAGTGTGCCACTCGCCTTCGATGGAAATCGAATGAAAGCCGCCTTCCAACCCCACGTATATATCAGCTGTTAGTCGCCGCCCAGCGAGCAAGTCGCGCACTGCCAGGGCTCGTTCACGCGCGCCCTGCATCAATTGCCAGTCAGTCAAGGGCATCGCTGGAACGTTTGTCTCCACGGCCCGAGCAACAACACTCACCTCGGCCCAACTGGAATCGATCTCTGCGATACGCGCAATGCTAGCCCGAACAGCCATAATCTTGGCCGCTCGGTCAGAACCAAGGGCAATTGTTTTGACTGGCACTGGGTTGGCGACTGGTTCAATCGGGCCGGGCTGTACTCTTCGCGACGTTGGCGTGACAAAGGCTATAACACACTATCTGTTTCCGTCAAAATGTCACCATAAACGCAACTTGTTAGCTTGCGTGGTGCACAGGACACAACGGAGGAAGTAAGCGAGATGCCGCACTCAAAAATGTCTCGGATGGGTTGCTTGACTTTAACTACAGCCGTTGCTGTAATCCAAAGGCAGGCAGAAAATTCTTCAGAACCTTGTGATGGAGGTAAGCGAGTGGTTGACGAGTTGGTTTACGACTGGAACTTGATTGAGCCACACATGCAGCTGCCTGGTCGCCACATAGGCCTCGACGACGAAACTTTGCGCGACGGCTTGCAGTCGCCCTCGGTTAGTGAACCCTCGGTCGAGAAGAAGATTGAGTTACTCCATCTTATGGACGCCCTCGGAATCGACACGGCTGATATCGGATTGCCGGGCGCGGGTGGCACGCATGCAGCCGGAGTCGAACGTCTCGCCCTGGAAATCGCCGAAAAGAAACTCCGCATTCGCCCTAATTGCGCTGCTCGCACCCATAGGAACGACATTGTTCCCATCGTCGAAATATCGCAACGAGCCGGCATTCCCATCGAAGCCTGCACCTTCATTGGCTCATCATCGGTGCGGTTCTTCGCTGAGGACTGGACGCTGGACAAACTTCTGCAAATGACTGAAGACGCGGTTACCTTTGCAGTCACTGAAGGTGTCCCGGTGATGTACGTCACCGAAGACACTACACGAGCCGCTCCCGAAACGATTCGCGCTCTTTACACAACTGCAATCCGCTGCGGCGCCCGGGCGGTTTGCGTTTGCGACACAGTGGGCCACGCGACGCCCGATGGAGCCCGAAGCGTTGTGCGCTTCGTCAAAAATATCATTGAGGAACAAGGCGGAAACGTGCGACTCGACTGGCACGGTCATCAGGATCGCGGACTCGGCGTAGTCAATTCCATGGCGGCCATTGAAGGAGGCGCCGATCAGGTGCACGGCTCTGCGTTGGGAATCGGGGAGCGGGTAGGGAATACGCCGATGGACCAGTTATTGGTTAATCTTAAACTTCTGGGCTGGATCGACAACGATCTCTCTCGATTGGGTGAGTACTGTCGGATTGCCGCTGAAGCCTGTTGCTGGACGATTCCCTTCAATTATCCCGTATTTGGTCGCGATGCCTTCCGCACGGCCACTGGAGTTCATGCGGCTGCGGTGATCAAAAGCTACAAGAAGGGAGATCCGCACCTGGCGGATCTCGTTTACTCCGGAGTCCCAGCAGGCGCGTTTGGCCTCGAGCAAGTGATTGAAATTGGTCCAATGAGCGGAAAGTCTAACGTGATCTATTGGTTGGAAAAGCGAGGTCTTGAGCCGGATGAAGAGCGCGTCAATCGCATCTACGATTGCGCAAAGCGATCTTCGGCCGTGCTTCTGGAAGAAGAGATCAGACGATTGTTGTAACGGTCTCTTGTTTTCCTCTTCGGCCTTTGGCGCGCCAGGAGAGCTGAGTTACGAGATGGCAATACAGATTGATAATGTTCACGACAGTTTCTTCAGACCTGTTTCATGACAGCAACGCTGACCTCAAATCCCACTCGAAGCATCGCAGAGTTGCTGAAAGCTCCAAAGGTCCAGGCTGCGTTTCAATTCTTTGAACAAAAGGCAGAGGCTATTACGAGTGAACAGATCGCTATCTGTTCAATCCCCGCTCCGCCGTTTCAGGAACGGGAGCGTGCTGAGTATCTCTGCAGCAAGTTTCAAGAACTTGGGTTCGACGTTTCGCTAGATAAAGAAGGCAATTGCTCTGGGCTACGAAGGGGACGATCCGTTGATCCGTTGTTAGTGGTCAGCGCGCATTTGGACACCGTCTTTCCAGCAGGAACTGATGTAACGGTTCGAAATGCGAAAGGCATACTTTTCGCGCCGGGTATAGCTGACGACGGATGTGGCCTGGCGGCATTGATTGCGCTTGGACGCGCAATGGCAGCGGCAAATATTGAAACTGAAGGTTCCGTTCTCTTTGTAGGAACAGTGGGGGAAGAAGGTGAAGGAAATTTACGCGGTGTCCGCTATCTCTTTTCGGAGGGCCAATGGGCCAATCGCGTGAATAGCTTTCTGAGCTTCGACGGATCGGGAACGGACCGGCTGATCAATCGAGCATTGGGGTCAAAGCGCTATCGGGTTTCGATGCGCGGCCCGGGTGGTCACTCCTGGGGAGATTTTGGTCTCGCAAATCCAGTTCACGCATTAGGACGGGCGATATCGCGACTGGTTTCATACCCCGTGCCGCGCGAGCCACGAACTACCTTCAATGTGGGACGGATTCAGGGCGGGACCAGCATTAATGCTATTCCCGGTGAGGCAGTGATGGATGTTGACCTGCGATCGACCAGCGATCACGAACTTCGCCGCCTCGATGCATTTTTCCGCAGGGCCATGCGCGAAGCCGCCGACGATGAAAATGCTGCTCGTCGTCATGGGCATCCGTCACTGAACTTAACCGTTGATCTAATTGGCGAACGCCCCACTGGGGAGACACCGTCAGATTCGTCCATCGTCCAAATTGCTTTTGAGGCGACGCGCGCGCTTGGTGTCACACCAAGCCTCGATCAGGCCTCAACTGATGCAAACATTCCGATGTCACTGCGTATTCCGGCGCTTACCCTGGGCGCTGGAGGTATGTCGGGAAGTTCGCACACTATCAATGAGTGGTACGATCCTCGCGATCAGGCGAAGGGATTAAAACGTGGTCTTTTGGTTGCTCTCGGATTGGTTGGCCTTAAGTAGGCGTGTAGTCAAGTCACGAGAGCGCTACGCAATGAGTTCAGAGTTCAACCTTTAGGTTGTTGATACGTGACAACAAGCTAAAGCTTGAACTCTAAACGTCTAGTTAATCGGAATTGTTATTGTCGCAGAGCCGCCCTTACCTGCCGGAAAGCGTTTCTGACGCGCAATGCGCAGTGCCGTTGCATCGCCGCCTGACGCTTGTGTCACTCGACCCGATTCGTCGTAGGTTACGGTAACAACAACTCTTTTCGGACCAGGCTTGTTCGAGTCCACAGCCACAGATGTTCCCGCCCCTACCGTCGAAGGCTGATTCGCGGCCGAAGTTCTCTCTCCGCGCTGTCGGCGCTCTTTTTCGCGTTGCTTTCTGCCTGCCGCCTGCGCCTCTTCGTTTGCGCGGTTAGCCTCGGCAGGGTCCGGTTGCGCCGGCTGCGTTTCGACTACAGGTTGTGAAGTTTCAGGAGCTGAAGAACCCGACACGGTCTCAGTTTGTGGAACCGCAACTTGTTGATGACGGTACCAACCAGCTGGCACTCCGATGACCGCAACACTTGCCAACACGGCTACACCGACAGCTCCAAGCATCACAGTCTTGCGGTTTGACGCTGCCGGTCCACTCATAAAAGAAAGGAAGGACAGCGTTTCCGGTGGGACCTCAACCGCAACCAGTGGCTGAGGTGGTTCTTCCTCTTTTTGCTCTGAGGAATATCCGACGGGAAACGCCTCCAGGGGAACGATTCCCTCATCTAAACGCCGGAGACCTTCAAGCACCACCTGTGTCCACGGCTGATTGATAGTTCTCTCAGCGGGTTCACTTGTAGCGCTAAATTCGAACTTCGCGTTGGGCAACGTTAAGGCGTAGTAGACTGCATCGATCCCGCGCAGCACGCCAATCTGCGCATCGACAACTGAGCCGGCTTGCAAATGGAAGTAACCGGAGCCGTGCGGATATAAGACTTTAAGACTTCCGGTCTTGCGCTGATTGCAAAAGAACTCGATCAGTTCGGAAAGGGAAAGGTCGCTGAGGTGTCCGGTCAATGCCATGAAAATTTAACTCCTCTAAGGAAGAGAGATTTTGGGGGAGGGTCAATGGGTGGCGCATCAACGAGCGGATACACCACCGTCCGATGGGTTACTGCGAGAGAGCGAATTTATAGTTAATCAGACCAGAAACTTTGACGGGCTGACCCGAAAGCTTCGTAGGAGAAAATCGAGCTCTTAGAGCTGCCTGGATAGCTGGTTCTCGCAAAGTTGCAGGGCCGCCAGTTGCCTCGGCCGCAATCACTCTGCCAGTTTCATCCACCACTACCGAGACGGAAACCGTACCGCCTATACGCATTCGTTTGGCGGCGTCCGGATAGAGGGGGGCCGGGAGGGATAGCGCAGTGCCATTGAGAACCCCACCCGAAACCGGTTTCAACAGCGGCCTGGGCGGCGTGGGGCTGGGCGGCTCAGAATCCATTACCACCGTTTGTGTGTCAGGGTCGGCATCACTCCCAAGTGAAGTCATGTCTGCCGACTCCATGCCATTGATTCGGTCAACTGCGTTGGGCAAGGTCGGCGAATGAGATTTCTTTGCAGACTTGCGCGCCGCTGACGATGGAACGATCGGCACCTTAATTTCTGGATTACCTTTGGCGACGTTGTTTGACGGCGCAGGTTGCGAGGAGTTTGAAGCAACTCCGGGCTGGACCATCTTCTCCATATTCTCGTCCAGGTAGTACATGATGGAGCGATAGGTCACTTCCGTAGGCTCGAAAGAAATCTTACCGCCATCAACCACAGCCACTGAGGTCGTCATCTTGTTCCAGTTGCCGGCAAAGTCAAATTCGTACTTATACATCTCTCTGCTTATTAGCGTGCCATCTGCGTTCACGAGTGTCATTTCGCCGATGTTTCCCTTTTCGTCATACTTGTAGACTTCTTTGCCTGTTAGCGTTCCGTTTGAGACCGGGAAGTACTGGTTCTCGATCTTATTGCCTTTAATGTCATAAGCAACTACCTCCAGCAGGGCGCGCTTACCCTCCACCACTCGGCCGTCCTGACTCACGAGCTTTACGATTTCGGTTCGCACCCTCCGCACAGGTCCAACAAGTCCGTCTCGGCTCCGGTCGTTTTCGACGACGGCACTGATGGGATGTGGTTGAAGGCCTCGGACTTTAGCCGTCAGGTTTGTTTGACCGTTCACGGCGAACGCAGAAGCCACAACGGCGCCGACAATAAGACTTATAGTGCTTAGATATCTGAACATGTTGTTCTCCTGATCAATGAGGTGGGGATTCACGCAAAACTCAGAAGTTGCGGGGTGAGCCAACGGGCCCCAATCCGTCGGGGCATCCCGAAGGCAAGTCGGCCACGGCCCCATGATACTGTGTTCAACGTAGTTTGTCTAGGACAAACATTCGGGATTATTGCTCAGAATGCGTGGAATCTGGCGGTTTTATTGATCGGAAGGTGGGGTACTGCGCGAGGATCGCAGCAATTTGGTCGATTACACGAATGCTGCTACCCGGTGCCGTCTGGTCGTTGCACATGATCGAGAAGACCAAAGTCTCTCCGCTATCAGCAAGGATGTACCCCGACAAAGAGTTGTCGTAAGTGAGCGATCCAGTCTTCGCTGAGACTCGGCTCTCAATGGTTCTAAGGCGGCCTTGGAGTGTTCCATCCTTGCCAGAGAGGGGCAGCGTCTCCCGGAAAAGCTGGCCCGAACCTGTCCTTGATATAGCCAACAGCAGACCAGCAGTTGCTTGAGGGGTTACGAGATCGAGGCGTGAAAGTCCGGAGCCGTCATGCAATGCGAGGTCCTGCGTGGGAATTCCCGCTCTTGCGAGCCAAAGGCGAATGATGACAGTGCCTGCCTCGTCGTCGCCACGCTCTCTGCCAGGTGTGGAATCAGAAAGCATTGGCCCACGCTCGCGACCCAGGGTGCGTAGAATTAACTCCGCATTCAGGTTGATGCTTTTCTTGTTTGTGGCGCGCGTGACTTCAAGCAGCGACCGACTCATGACAAAAGCCAACTCGGTGTTGTGTGCGGGATCGAAACGTTCCCTTCCAGGCACGCGCCAGTCACGACTTTCGGCTTGCCCGTCAACTGTGACTCCCTGTTTCTTGAGAACATCTATGAAAAGACGAGCGCTCCAAAGAGCCGGATTGTACACTGCGAGTTGAGCCCCATACCCTTTGTTGCCGGAAGGAAATTCACCCCAAACGCGCACCTCATTGTTCGAAAGACCTCTTTGAATGCCCAGTTTGAAACGCTCACCAGTCTTAACTGTCGCAATGCTCGGCACTAACCGAACGAAGCCTGTTGTGTCGCTCAATCTAACACCCGGTGGGTCACCTGTTTTGGTGGGAGGCATGATACTGACGTCAACTTCGTTATCGTTTATGGATAGAGCGCTCGCTTCCGCGCCAAAGTACCACTGAAGATCGTTCCAGAGCCACCCATCTCCGACTGGCTCTCCGCGAAAATAACTCGCGTCACCGATTACGTTTCCCGTCACCCGTCTCAAACCGCGCTGAAACAGGCTACTCGCAAGCTCAGACAAGGAGTTGCCATTATCCTTGCCAGATACAGAGACTAAGTCAGGTGCACCGCGCCCGTACAGAATCAGATTACCTCGTAGCGTGCCTGTGGCGTCCGGATGCGCCTCGGCATAAACCGAAGTACGCCACTGATAGTCTGCGCCCAGCAGATCCAGAGCTACAGCAGTTGTGTAAAGCTTCATGTTCGAAGCAGGCGTGAATAGCTTGTCACCGTTACGTGAGTAGAGCCGCTGTCCGTCGGTTGACGAGATAACGTGGATACCCCAACGAGCATTGGCGAACGGGCTCTGGTTGATAGCTTGATCGATCAGTTCAGCCAGCGTAGTGCTCGCTTGCCTGGATTCGGGTTGAGCTTTGGAGGGTGAGGCTGGTGGTCCTGCATTCGCAACCCGCTTCAGTGGCTGGTCTTTCGCAGAAAACGATCGGTATGCCAACAGCGGAGCAAGCAAGAACAGAACGACGACTATAATGCGAAGTAAAACTCGAACACCCCGAAGCTCGATAGTCATCTGTAATCCATTAGTCCCTTTAGCTCACTTTATACTGGATCGAAAAGGTCAACTCGCAAATAACGTTGCAGTGCGACCGCGAGCCAGCGCTGAGCGAGTAGCCTCATAAACTTCTTCCACAGGAATCTCTGAAATCAGATTGTTATAGATCGTACGGTGGTGTTCGCCGAGCGGCAGATAGGTTTGCGGAGCCCGCTTGTCGAGCAACAGCACCACAGGTGTACCCACCGCTGACGCTACGTGCATTGGACCGGTATCATTGGAGACAAAAGCGGCCAGCCTCGCCACTGCCGACGCCAGTTGCGAAACGCTGAGACGGTCCAAAATGACTGTTGGCCCGGGAAACAGGGTGCGCATCTTGGACACTAATCCTGCTTCCTCTGGCCCGGCAAACACGATCACCTTCATTTGATCATTTCTGATAAGGAACTCTGCTAGCTCGGCAAATCGTTCGAGCGGCCAGCGGCGACTGGAATGGCCCGCACCGGGGAAGAGTCCGACCAACGGCGAACCTGAATCAGCTTTCGCCTTGCGCAAAAGCTGCTCAACGTGACGGTCATTTAGCGCTTGGGTAGCAAGTCGCGGCAAGCGGTCGGCATTCTTTACGCCCAAAGGGAGAAGTACATCGAGATAGAGATCGACCAGGTGTTTTTGCTTCGCATCTTCCACGGGTGGCCGGGGCTGAAAGTTAGACAGGAAGTCGAGCGAGCGTCCTGGTCTTCTGGAATAGAGCCGTTTCTGAGCCCCGGAAAAGAAGCCCAGGAGGTTCGTTTCAGAGAGGCTGTGAAGGTCAATCACAAAATCAAACTGCCGGCGGCGAACATCCTGGACCAGTTTAAAGATCTGAAAAACAGAAACAGGAGTGAACCCATCACGCAGCGCGACGCGGTCCACCATCAGCGTCGCGTCGGCATATCCGGAAAGGTTGATCACCTCTGCACCGCTTTTTCCTACTGCAACAGTTATCTTTGCTTTGGGAAAACGTTCACGAATCGCGCGTAGGGCAGGCAGACTCAGAACAACATCGCCGAGCTGACCAAAGTCAATGACTAAAACGTTTTCGGGATTGAATTTCTCCAGGTTCATGCCCGCGTTTCTCACAACTGGCGCAGATCGCGGCCGGTCATCTCGGCGGGTTGCTCAAGACCTAACAGGCCGAGCAGCGTGGGAGCTACATCTTCAAGGGCGCCGCCTTCCCGCAATTTCATTCCCAGCGATTGTTCGTCGATCAAATGAAAGGGAACTGGATTCGTAGTGTGGGCTGTATGTGGTCCACCAGTCGCAGGATTGATCATCTGCTCAGCGTTACCATGATCGGCCGTGATTAGCGTAGTGCCCTGCGCCTGGCGAATGCCCTTTGTAATCCAACCAAGGCAGGTGTCGACATATTGGCAGGCGGCAATGGTTGGTTCCAGTTTCCCCGTATGACCAACCATGTCGGGGTTCGCAAAGTTGATAACGAATACATCCGTTTCACCCTCGTCAATCGCACGAAGGACTTTATCAGTCACCTTAAAGGCCGACATCTCAGGCTCCAGATCGTAAGTTGCGATTTTTGGAGATGGAACCAGCAGCCTTCGTTCACACTCGTATTCCTTCTCCACACCGCCGTTGAAGAAATAGGTCACATGCGCATACTTTTCGGTTTCGGCCAGGCGGTAATTTTGCACTTTTGTCTTGCTCCATACTTCGGCAAGCACGTTGTGATGCTCGTTGGGCGGAAAGGCAACCGGCAGGGGAAACGTTCTGTCGTACACGGTAAAGCAAACAAAATCCATCTGGGGTCGATTCGGAACGGGAAATTCGTTAAAGTTTGCAATAGCCATTGCTCGAGTCAGCTGACGCGCACGATCAGGGCGAAAGTTGAAAAAGATCACACCGTCTTTATCACCAATCGTAGCTACCGGACGTTCGAATTGGTCCAGCAGAACGGTTGGTTCCATGAATTCGTCCGTAATACCCTTTGCATAAGAGCTTCTGACGGCGGCAAGCGGATCGCTGGCCGGCTGACCGGCGCCGTGTATTAGAAGATCGTAAGCGCGATGAGTCCTTTCCCAGCGTTTGTCGCGATCCATTGCGTAATAGCGGCCGATGAGCGACGCAATAAGGCCGCAACCAATCGCCTCGATCTCTTCTTGCAAAGCTGCCACGTACTTTTCGGCTGACGCTGGTGGCGTATCTCGGCCATCGAGAAAGCAATGCACAAACACCCGTTGCAGACCTCGATCGCTTGCCATTCTCAGAAGGGCATAAAGATGCTTTTGAGATGAGTGGACCTGTCCGTCTGATAACAGTCCCATTAAGTGAAGCGACTTATCCCAGAGTCGGACTCCGTCCATTACTGCCGTCAGCGCTTCGTTACGAAAGAATGCGCCGGTCTCAATTTCGTGATCCACTCGCGACACATCCATGCGAATCACACGACCGGCTCCGATGTTGAGGTGGCCGACTTCGGAGTTACCCATGATTCCTGCGGGAAGTCCGACTCGAGACCCTGACGCCTCTAATAAAGTGTGGGGATACTTCTCCCGTAGCTCATCGTAGTAAGGTTTCTTGGCGAGAGCGATGGCATTACCCTCGCGATGAGGAGAGTAACCCCAGCCGTCAATGATGATTAATGCGATAGGAGGTCGTTTGTCTGCCAATCTTGCCTCAAGCTGCTCGGAAACTCTTTCTTAAATGGTTTCGCTAAACTTTTCCCCCAACGGAGGGATCTGGTAGTTCTGTAAAATTGTTGAACTACTGCCACGAGCGGAACGCCTTACCACTTCGCAGCTCGGGCCTTCTTGCTTCGACTTGCGCCTTCCAGCGGCGCCGCAATCTGGTGAAAAGCTTCGCGACCTGGATACCGCGCTGCTGACTGCAAGTCCTCTTCGATTCTCAGAAGTTGATTGTATTTAGCGATGCGATCTGTTCTGGATAATGAACCCGTTTTGATTTGTCCCGCATTCGTAGCAACAGCGAGGTCGGCAATAAACGGATCCTCCGTTTCACCCGACCGGTGGGAAATGATCGCCGTTCGTCGATTCGTTTTTGCCAGTTCAATGCAATCGAGCGTTTCAGTCAAAGTACCAATCTGATTAACTTTGATCAGGATTGAGTTTGCGACACCGAGTTCAATACCCTTTCGCAAGAATTTAGTATTGGTGACAAAAAGGTCGTCGCCGACAAGTTGAATCCGTTGCCCCAGTTCGTCTGTGAGCCGCTTCCATCCATCCCAATCGTTCTCTGCCATTCCGTCTTCGATCGAGATTATTGGATACTGATCGCACCATTGCTTCCAAAATGCCACCATCTCCTCGCTGGAAAGTCGGCGCTGGTCGCTCTTCTTAAAGACGTAACTTTTACCGTCGTAAAACTCGCTGGCAGCGGGGTCGAGAGCCAAAAGGCAATCTTTGCCGGCGTTGTAATCAGCGCCTGAGATCGCTTCAAGAATAATTTCAACCGCTTCTTCGTTTGAGCGAAGGTTCGGAGCAAATCCCCCTTCATCCCCTACGCTGGTGGCATAGCCTTTCTTTTTCAATACGGACTTTAGTGTGTGAAAAATCTCAGCCCCCATGCGCAAGGCCTCGTGAAAACTTTGAACTCCAACCGGTACAATCATGAACTCCTGAAAGTCGACATTGTTATCGGCGTGTGCTCCGCCATTGACAATATTCATCATCGGGACGGGCAGAGTGCGTGCGTTTGGACCACCGAGGTAAGTATAAAGCGGGAGCCCAACTGAACGAGCAGCTGCACGAGCAGTTGCTAGTGAAACGGAAAGGATTGCGTTGGCGCCCAGTTTGGATTTCGTGGGCGTGCCGTCCAGTTCAATCATTGTCCTATCAATCAGTGTCTGATCCAGCGCGTCCAGACCTTCCAACTCCGGCGCTATGAGGTCGTTAACGTTCTTAACAGCTTTTAGAACGCCTTTCCCCAGATAGCGTCGCTTGTCGCTGTCACGCAGTTCAACCGCCTCATGCGAGCCGGTTGAAGCACCCGAGGGTACAGCCGCGCGCCCAATCTCGCCGCCCGCAAGCGTTACTTCAGCTTCCACCGTGGGATTACCGCGCGAATCTAGAATCTCCCGCGCCAGCACTTGCTCGATCCAGCTCATTGTGATTCGGCTCCCTGATGCAAATTAGGAACGTTAATGGGCCGCGTGTGCGCTGCCAACCGTCTGGGCCTGGTTTTGAACAGCATCCTCCGGAAGATCCAAACGAACGCGCATTACCCGACGGCGTTCGACACGCTCCACCTGGAAAGAGAGACCGTTATAGCGCACCATTTCACCTGGCTTGAGCACGTGCCCGGCCTCGGTCATGAGAAAACCGCCAACTGTGGTATAGGCTTCTGATTCCGGCAAGGCTAACTTGAGTCGACGGTTAAGATCGCGCACCGCCAATCCGCCATCGAGAATATATTTACGAGGGCCAGTGGCGGTGATCTGTTCGTTGACTTCTTCGTCGTGCTCGTCGGAGATATCCCCAACAATCTCTTCCAGCAAGTCTTCGAGTGTGATGATACCTTCGAGGCCGCCGTGTTCATCCACGACAAATCCAAAGTGGGCCTTGGCTTTCTGCATTTGACGCAAGACGTCCTCAAGACGCGCCGTATCAACTACGTAAAGCGGTGGCTGGAGCACATCTTGAAGGCGAAACGCGTCCGGATTTAGAAGGTAAGGCATCGTATCTTTACTGTGGATAAAGCCGATGACGTTATCGTGGGATTCGCGATATACAGGCAAGCGCGAATAGCGATACCGCTCGAAGGAGCGCGTAATTTCCGGAAGGGAAGAATCGCTGGAGATCGCCGCCATCTCGGTGCGAGGAACCATTGCTTCACGCACAAGGGTGTCAGAAAACTCAAACACTCGGTGAATGAGTCGTCTTTCTTCAGCACGCAGATTACCGCTGTCACGCGCGATGTCGATCAGTTGACGTAACTCCGTCTCGGTGTAGACAGATGCCTTATCCAGAGTTGACTTGAGTCGAAGAAGACGTCCGAGCGCACTGCCTGCAGCATTAAGGGCCCACAAAATGGGGCGAAATGTTTTGCCAAAGATCTCGAGGGGACGCGAAAACGAGAGGACGACGGCCTCGGCGCGCTCCAGGGCGATCATCTTGGGGGTTAGCTCACCCAGCACGATGTGCATAAAGCTGATTGTCGAAAAGGCAACTATCAATGCCATTGCGTGAGCAACATAGCCTGCCCGTCCCTCTGAAGCTACAGCCGATGCCAGCGGCTCGAGAAACGATGCAATGGTGGGCTCACCGAGCCATCCCAGAGCCAATGATGCGAGCGTAACTCCAAGTTGTACTGCTGAAATGAAGAAGGTCGGATTATCGAGTAGGCGTAGAGCTGCCAGGGCACGCTTGCTCCCGGCGGCTGCCCGGGTTTCCAGGCGAGTCCGGCGTACGGATACCAGGGCAAACTCGGATGCCACGAAAAAGGCATTGGCTCCCACCAGAAACATCACGGCGAGCAGCTTAAGAGTCGTGGTCATACGACAACCTCGCGCTGCGAAAGTTTAAAGGGAAGTACGGTGCTGTAGTTGCTGGCAGGGTCGTCCATCGTCTAAGTGGAGGGATTTAACAGTTGGGGATTATATCGTGAGGGGGACCCGCTGGCGAACCTCCAGGCTGGAGGTGCCCTCGGAGTGCCTCGAATCCATGATGGCCAAGTCTTTGGTTTGCCTGGGTAAAATGACGATTCAGTGACCGGCAGCGACACCGGCGGCCCGAGCTCGGACGGGGCGTCGATCGTGCTTGGAACAGGCCCGAGCGAGCGCTTGATCAATACGAGGTTCGATCTGGCATTCGGTTTGACGGCAAACTGCCGCGAGCTCAGAGACCACCAGGTAACGAGACCTTTCAAGCATGCGTTGCTCGCGGAAAGAGAGGGGTTTGATGTGGCTCAGATACGTCAGGTGTTTAAGCACATCCGCCACCTCGAAAATATCGCCAGTCCTCATCTTTTCGGAAAACTCTTTGAAACGATCCTTCCAATCATTCGCGGGAGACGTGAAATCGTCGGCTAGACCCTTGAAAAGCATTTCGCATTCACCGGAAGAGATTGGGGACCGTAGGCCAACTTCAGCAGCATTGGGAACAGGGACTAAGACCAGAGAGTTATTAGCAGCGAGGCGAAGTGTGTAGAAGGGAAGTAAGGTAGCGCCTATCTGTTTTTGCTCAATCTGTTCGATGGTCCCGATCCCGTGATTCGGATAAACGACTTTCTGGCCGACTTTGAAGCCCACCATGACACCTCCATCGATTGTTAAAAATCAGACTGCGCCGCACGCGCGGGTCTGCGGGAAATCCGAGCGACGCAGTTAGCGTCGGGCCCTAATTGGCAAGTGTTTGCAGTCTAGCAAGCGGTCTCGCACAGCGTCAAGCTTTTCACCGGACGGCTGAGTCTAAGTGAAAAGCTGCACATAGATATAGACGGTGGAGGAGGTGGAACCGTTTTCAACTTTTACCGTGCCGCGAAGGCTGCCAGTGCCGTAGCCGATGACAATGCGCAATCCGGTAATTTGTTCGCCGGTCTTAACCATCAGTCCCCGGGGTTGATCGATCCCGTCTCGTTCTATCCTTAAGATGGAAAACTTGTCATCATCGTTCCATTGCCGATTGAAGATGACGCGGACAGTGCCGGCGGCCACCCCGGTAGCACGGAAGCTGCCGTCAGGACTAAGGGCCAACTCGTTTGCAATAGGGAAACCATTCTCTGAGCGGATGACGAGCTGCAAATGCGCTTGCGAAAGTATTGCGAGAATCGCCTTATCATCTGCTCCCTCGAGCGCGATTCTGCCTGTGAGCGTCGCGCCGCGCGCTGCCTTTATCTCGAGCTCCGTTACATCCCGATCAACTACTCCAAAAGTGTTTGTCTCACCAATATATTCGGTCCCATTTCCTGGTATAAGAGATATCGAGTAACTGCCGACAGGCACGTTGTCGAGTCGGAATTTCCATTGCTATCAGATGCGCCGGCCACATCCGTGAAGCCACGCCCCCGGCCGTCGCTCATGATGGCCACACCAAAGCGCGCTCCCGAAAGCGGTTGGCCGGTTTCCGCATCAACCATTCGTCCGCTTACCGTAAACCCATCGATTGTCCGGCCAACTGCGATGTCAATGTTGGAAGCCTCAGCTGCCTGAGCCACCTCGACCAACTTGGCTTTTGACTCATCGGTCACATCCGGGTGAAAGGTTTGTTTATAGGCCCGCCTGCCTCGTGTTGTATTGAAGGTGCCGTACGCATCTTCACCGATTGCACCTTTGTAACTGCCTGACGGCAATCCGTAGACACGATAGACTCCGCGATCATCTGTCTGGTAGTCCTGCCCGGAGAGGGTCTCAAAAACTGGCTCCAGTTTCTGATCGCGGGGAATTGCGCACCTGCCTCCCCAATCACTGCGCGTCCATCCGCATCGGTCACTCTTCCCGTAATGACGGCTCCGCGTACTAATGCGAAATTGATGTCTTCGACCGTTTCAGCTTCGTTGACGACGACAGGTTTTCCCTGCGGTATCAATCCCGTCGTGTCAGATACTATGAACGCTGGAACGTTCGGCCACACCCGATAAACACCAGCCGGCAGATTGGGCACACGAAAGTGCCCATCCACGTCTGTGGTTGCCTAAATTCGGTGTCTCGGTTCCGGTAGCGGTCGTTTTCCGAGACTGCGCTGACTCGCACACCGGCCACGTCCTTGCTGTTTAGAGTGATCCGTCCCGCAATTGCGCCCGCGGACTTCACTTTGTTTTTTTGCACTGATTGGGCCAGGCAGTCACACGTTAAGCCGAGAAGTAGAACCAGTGCGATACGCGTGAGGCTTCTCATCGGGAATCTTCCTCGACAGCTCACGAATTTCGCCGATAATAGCCGAACGATCGTAGAATGTCGCCACACCTGAGTGAGTAGTTGGTTGTAGTTCTCCATTCAACCGGCCACTACTAGCCTCACGAGAGCGAAGAGTTGTCAGGTCCGCAGCCGACTGCTAGGATCGAATCCAAGCTGATGTAGAATCGCGGTTCGCCTTCTTCGCAGAAACGCACAGAGCCGTCAAGTTCATATATCGTCATGGCACTTTTGAAGATCACGGATGCGAGTGGCAGGCAGTGGCAGTACAACCTGCTGTCGCCCGGCATCTGCACAATCGGTCGCGCACCGGACAACACCGTCGTCATCGACGATCCGCGTGCCTCGCGCTATCACTCACATATCAAGTCATCGGACGATGGAACCTTTAGCATCATCGATGGCGCGGTGATTAACGGTCAGTTGCGCCGAAGTGCCAATAGAGTCTTTATCAACGGCGAGGCCCAGTTCGAACATCAACTCAAGAACGGCGATCGCGTAACGATTGGCGCCAGCACTTTACGTTTTGAACAACCGCCGGAAGAGCGCACTACAGAAGTACGCTACGACGACAAACCACTCGGACATACTCAGCTTCTGATTTCGGCCAACGATGTGGTCTCGACGGTCCTGCATTCCAAGACCGACATTGCTCCATCCGATGCAAGAGATAAGGTGCTTGAGGCTTTGCAGCGAAAGGCCAATATTTTAAGTGCGCTTTTCGAGATGAGTAAGACGCTCGGCTCGGTCTTCGATTTGACGGCAATTTTCGACAAGGCTACCGACATCATTTTTCGATCGACCCCCGCGGATCGGGTTGTAGCGTTACTGGCAGACCATACCGGTAGCGGCAATCTGGAGGATGTTGTTCTAACGCCGATAGCCACGCGTGCTCGCGACGAAAAGTTACAGGCCCATGCTCGCAAGCTCACGATCGGGCGAACCATTACACGTAAGGTGATGAGAGATCGCGTCGCACTATTGTCGCAAGATGCTGCTTCTGATGAGGAGTTTGCCGGTGTCGATTCCATCGTATCGCAGGGAGTACGTTCTACGATTTGTGCGCCCTTAGTCGCAGAAACAAGAGTACATGGAGCGCTCTACGCCGATCGTCTCGATCCATTCGCGGCGTTCAAGCCCGACGATCTGGAGTTGATAAGTGCGGTCGCCGCTCAAACAGCGATTGCAGTCGAAAACGCGCGGGCGCATGAACGCCTGGCACGTGAAGAAGTGGCGCGAGCAAACTACAGCCGATTTCTCCCAGAATACGTTGTCAAGCAGATGCTGGAGAACCCCGAATCGTTCAAACTTGGTGGCGTCAACCAAACTATCACGATCCTGTTTGCCGATATTCGCGGCTTTACGCGCATCTCAGAGCATGCGGCGCCCGAAAGAATTGTCAGTTTGCTTAACCGATACTTCTCTGCAATGACCGATATTATTTTCGCTCACGGCGGAACCCTGGATAAGTTTCTCGGCGACGGAATGATGGCTTTGTTCGGGGCCCCGACAACTACACCTGATGACGCATCCAATGCGCTCAACGCTGCAGTGGCGATGCAGCGACGCGTTCTTAGTATTAATAGGGAGCTTGAGGAGGAAGGGCTTCCCTCGTTGGGTGTGGGCATGGGCTTGCATACCGGCGAAGTGACGGTCGGTTACATCGGCTCCGAACGCCGCTCGGAATATACCGCAATCGGCGATGCTGTAAATACCGCCTCCAGGCTTGAGTCGAATGCCCGGGGCGGCGAGATTCTAATGAGTGATGCCACCGCAAAGGCTGCCCACAGGCGTTACGAGTTAAAGCGCCGAGAGCCGATCATGGTCAAGAACCGCGTGCAGCCGGTGGAGCTGTGGGAAGTTGACTGGCAGCGCGCCAGTGGTGCCTTCTAAGTTTTTCCTCGGCCACCTGATCCGTTTATGAGTATTCTCGGCTTTTTTAAGAAACGAATCACGGTGGCTCGGGTGTATGGCATTCCCGTCCGCATCGACTATCGCTGGTTTGCAGTCGTCATTCTTAGCGTATGGTTGATCGCCAGGAATCTGCAGGTCAGCGCAAATCAGATTAGCGGCTTTCGCTTACCGCCCTTAGATCCCCTCAATGCGTTAGTCCTTGCTTGCATCACTACTGCCGGTTTGTTCCTCTCAGTCTTTGGTCATGAGTTGTCGCACGCGTTAATGGGGCGTGCTGAAGGAATAGAGATCGAAGAAATCGTTCTTCATCCGTTTGGCGGTCTGACGCGGCTCAGAACACAACCAGAAAATCCGCGGGCCGAGTTTCGCATTGCCGTGGCTGGGCCGGCCGCAAGTTTCGTATTTGCGCTTCTCGCCTTTGCGGCCACCAAAGTTGCTGCCTTGGGAGGTTATGTAGGGACGGTCGTGATTTTCTTTCTGATTGCGTGGGGAAACTTGCTCCTCGCTGTGGTCAATCTGTTTCCTGGTTATCCTCTCGATGGCGGTCGCGTATTGCGCGCCATTCTGTGGCGCAGCAACGGCAACATCAACTTTGCCACGCGAATGTCAGGTATGTGCGGAGTGCTTATCGCGGGAACCATCATCCTGTTTGGCATATACATCATGATCGCTCCAAACTGGAGACCTTCACGTCCATACTTCATGGGTGTCTGGTCAATTTTGGTGGGACTGTTCCTGCTGGACACGGCGGCGCGTGTCGTCAAAAGCGCTGGCAGCGCACAAGTCGTGACGGTTGCCAATGCGATGTCGCCGCCGTTGGCGATTGAACCTGAGACGACCGTCAGTAAACTTATCGACGACATCTTGCCGATGCATCGACAGACGACCTTCCTTGTAGCTCTTAATCAAAGGCTACAAGGAATACTGGCACTCGAGGATCTGAAGACACTACCTCGTGAGCGCTGGCGTCTTACACTTGCCCGCGATGTCATGCGTCCGGTCGCGCCGAAATTTCTTGTCGAGCCATCGGCGACGCTTGACTACGCTAGAGAATTGATGAAGAACAATGGGGTTGGTTCGCTTGCGGTCATAAACAACAAGGGTGAACTGGTTGGCTTCCTGCAGAGCGGCCGCCTGCGACCGCGTCCTGAACGCTCAAGGGGCACCGTTCGGAAATAACGGGTTAGCAGCGGAAGTCAGCAGAGCGTTTCCACCGATCCTTCGACCTTGCAGTTGATCCCACCTGGACAAAACGTAACAACTAACGAACTCAATGCACATCGTTTCTTCGCAACTTTGCGTAAGATTACTTTTGCTTGTTTAGTACGTTAAACAATGTTCGGAGCCAGACAGTGAATCGACGACTTCTATTTGTAGGTGTAGGCTCACTGTTGCCAGCAGCAATATTTTTCGCGATAATCCAAGCGGGCTATCATTTTCCAAACTCGAAGGAAGCTATGAATGCTGGCAGTACTTGGGGCGCTCTTTGCAAACGCTGTGATAGCGATCATGAAGCTTGTGGCAGCGCTCGTGACGGGTTCGTCGGGGATGATGGCCGAGGCTTTTCATTCGATTGCCGACACGTCAAACCAGGTATTTCTGCTTTTGGGGCTACGTTTTTACAAACGACCAGCTTCCGAGAAACACCCCTTTGGTCATGGTAAGGAACGCTTTTTTTGGTCTTTCATAGCCGCGATCTTCATCTTTGGTGTCGGCGCCACCTATGCTACGTATGAAGGCATAGTCAAACTCAGGCATCCGCATCCTCCGGAACGGCTCAATTGGGCTTACGCAGTCCTGGCAATATCGTTCCTCCTGGAAAGCGGTTCTATTTCACTGGCAATCTACCAGGAAGTGAAAGAAGCTCATTCGGAAGGACTGAAGTTTCTTGAATATATTCGTCAGTCCAAGGATCCAACAGCTAAGACGGTGCTCTTTGAGGATTCGGCGGCTTTACTCGGTATCTTAATTGCCGGCGCGGGCATCTATTTAACAGCCCACCAAGTCGGCCCTGCGGGTGGCGCCTTCTGGGATGGAGTTGCCTCGATAAGCATTGGAGTAGTGCTCGCAGTTGTAGCGTTTGTTTTGGCGCGCACATCTCGCGCCCTATTATTAGGTGAGGCCGCAAATCCCGAGGAGGTAGAGGCGATTACACGGGCGATTGAAACTCATCCAAACGTGGTCAAGGTTGGGGAACTCTTAACCATGCACCTGGCGCCCAAGGAAATACTCGTAAACGCGCACGTGAAATTGCGGGATGGACTGACGACGGAAGAAATCGAACGTACCATTGAAGAATTAGAAGGGTTGATTCAACGCACGGAACCGAAAGTGACAATGATCTTTATAGAAACCGCGCGTGAGTCCCATCGAACCGATCGAGAACTTTTTTCACAACCTGTTGGCTAAGGCGGAATGTCCGATGGTCAGTTTGGAAAAACTGAATTATCAAGACAGCGCAGTGCGAATCAAAACTACAAGACTAAGAGATGTTACTGCTACTGCCATACACAGAGTACCTGAGAAGACTAGCTGAGCCGCGTAACATCGCGGATATTGTAATCGTCTTCTTGCTCGTGTATGGCGTTTTGAAGTTGGTTCGTGGCACTCGCGCCGCGCCAATGGCCGCAGGAATCGCAGCTTTTGCCCTCCTTTACTGGCTAGCCCGAAAGCAAGACCTCGCTGCCCTTGAATTCGTTTTGCGCGGCGGCCTAATTTATATCGGGGTCGCCATCATTGTTCTCTTTCAGTCAGAAATCAGACAAGCTTTAATAACCTTCGGCAATCGCTTTCGCGTTCCGTTCTCCCGTTCGTACGCAGGTCAATTCGGTGAGGGTGTTTACGATGAAATTGTCCTTGCGGCGACTACACTTTCCTCGACAAAAACCGGAGCGCTGATTGTTATCGAGCGTAATGTGGGGTTGAAAAATGTTACTGATGGAGGCGTAAAGCTGGATGCCGAGCTTAGTTATGACCTCCTGGTTAGCATCTTTAATCCGACTACGCCGCTTCACGACGGTGCGGTGGTGGTTCGAGGTCACCGAATCGCCGCTGCTTCCTGTTTCCTGCCTCTAACTTTAAATCCGCGACTTTCGAAGGATCTGGGAACACGCCATCGCGCCGCGATCGGCGTTACTGAAGATACAGACGCGGTGGCCGTAGTGGTCTCTGAAGAGACCGGTCTCATCTCGTTCGTGCAGGGTGGGCAGCTTCGACGCGGACTCGACGCCACAAAGTTGCGGGCGACGATCCTTGAAGCTCTTGAAGTCGCGCCCAAGCGTGAGAAAGAGAAGGTCGAAACTGAAGCAGAAACCAAAGAGGTGGCGTCTGTTTGATTGCCAAATGCCAATTAGCATGTTGGGCATTAATTATGTTTTCGCGCAATCGCGCTCACGAGAACAACAGCATGGCTGAGGCTCGCAAATTGGCAATCGCCAATCGCCAATCGTGAATTTCCCATGCCCTTCCAGGATGTTGAAGATGTCTCCACTACTGAATACTCGGGCTCCCCGGGAGTGGTTGAATCGTGGCTCCGGAAAATATTCATCGAAGACTGGGGTTTAAAGCTTCTGGCGCTGGCGATTACACTACTTCTTTGGCTTGGGGTAACTGGAGTTAATAAGCCGGTAACAATTCGTAGGGGCGTTCAACTTAATTTTATCCGCCCTGAGAAACTGGAGATCAGCAACGATCCAATAAAGACTGTTGACGTTTTGTTGACCGGTAGCCGAGACAAACTCGCTAGCATCAGCCAGTTTGATCTGGTGGCAACTGTGGACTTGAACGATCAGCGTGAGGGTGAAAGGGTTGTTCGTTTATCATCAAGCCGAGTGCAAATGGAGCTTCCGGAGGGCGTGAAGATCGAAAGCTTTCAACCAAGCACCATCCCGATTCACCTTGAGACGATAGTTGAGCGACAGATTGATGCTGAGGTAAAGCTGGAAGGCAAGCCGGCAGATGGTCACGAGGTTTATGCGGTTCGTGCCTCACCAAACAAGATTACCGTTCGGGGACCAGCCGGTCATGTGAACGAACTGCAAAAGGTGCCCACCGAAACGATTTCAGTAGATGGAAGAATGGAGAGCTTTTCTGCGGCGCACATCGCCATCGATGTCCCCGATCACAAAGTTGATCTGGTGGATTCTGCGGTGGACGTAACCATTGAGATCGGCGAGCGACGAACCGAAAGAATCTTTACTGGGGTTCCGGTCACCACAGATCAGGGCGGAGTTCCGCAACCGAAAACTGCCATCGTTACGCTATTTGGTCCCGCATCCGTAATTGATCAACTAAAAATCGAAGACGTCAAGGTAGTCTTGGTTGCCACTTCCTCGGGGAGCCCGGAAACACGTCTGAGTCTTCCGCCCGGGCTTCAAGATCGAGTGAGTCTAAAATTGATCAAGCCTTCCCAGTTCTCCATTATTCGGTGAGCGATCGACCACCCTTCGAGATCAATGAAAACTCTTTTCGGCACCGATGGCATGCGCGGCGCGGCGGGCACATTTCCGCTTGACGCTCACACCGTAAAAATTGTTGGAGCTTCGCTTGCTCGTCGTCTTCAAACTGCGATCGGGCGCGCGCCTGTGATTGTTGTGGGCCGCGATACTCGCGAATCCGGGAACTGGCTTGAACGCGCGCTTATTGAGGGCGCAGCCTATTCTGGGGCGGAGTGCCACTCGGCGGGAGTCATCACAACGCCGGGTGTCGCGTTTTTAACACGAAAACTTCCAGCGGATGCAGGGGTTGTGATTAGTGCCTCGCACAATCCTTTTCACGATAACGGAATCAAGATATTCGGACCTTCCGGTCGCAAACTTGACGACTCGACTGAGCAGTTCATTGAGGCCGATATCTTGTCGAATTATCAAGTGGCGGAAAATGTAGCGCTCGACGGTGCGATCAAACATGATGCTGATTATTTGTGCGCAATTTACCTCGATTTTCTGGTCACCGACATCGGCGATGAACTCTCATTGAGTGGTCTGACTATCGTCGCCGACTGTGCGAATGGGGCCGCTTCGAATTTGGCGCCCCGCTTATTGAAACGTCTCGGCGCGAGAGTGGTCGCAATTAACGATCAGCCCGACGGACGAAACATCAACAGGGATTCAGGCTCGTTACATCTCGAGGGCTTGCGTCAAGTCGTACTTTCCGAAGGCGCGGATCTTGGAGTCGCTTTCGACGGCGACGCTGATCGCGCACTTTTCATAGATGATGCCGGCAACAACGTCGATGGCGATGCCACATTGTGGGTCCTGGCAAACTATCTCGAAACGCACGGTGAATTGCGCGACAAAATCGTAGTCGCAACAGTCATGAGCAATATCGGCCTGGAAATCGCGCTTCGCTCACGCGGCCTGAATCTCATACGCACAGATGTCGGCGACAAACATGTGCTCAACGAGTTACTTCGCCTGGGTGCGAGTCTCGGGGGGGAACAATCGGGGCACATTATTATTCCGCATTTGAGCCTTGCGGGCGACGGAATGATCACAACGCTTTGTCTACTACATGCGCTTCGGGAAGCGGGAAAGCCTTTGCAGAGTTTGACCCAGGGGTTTGATCGATATCCTCAAATATTGGTAAACGTGCCAGTGCGGGAAAAGCGTCCACTCATGCAGGTTGACGAGGTTCGCAAGGTCGCGCGCGAATTGGAGGAAACTCTTGCTAACCGGGGAAGATTGCTCCTGCGATATTCAGGCACTGAGCCCCTGGTCCGAATAATGATCGAGGGCCAAGACCAGGCTGAAATTGAGAATTACGCGGAGAAATTGGCCAGCGTTATTGAGCTTGCTCTTGGCACTTTTGAATCTCGGAGACAGTAGAATTTCTACACGGAATCCGAGAAATTTCTACACACGTTTTGTTTAAAAAACCTTAGGTAAATTCGACGTTTGGGCGAAATTCTAATAAAACACGAGCGTATCAAACACGGGAAAAACCCCTCTTGCACGGCACAGCCGTTGCGATGTATATTGTGGGGCAAGAGAGACGGTTGGTGGATCCTCCGTCTCAAGTGGTTGCTGGGGTGAGGACAGTAACCACGAAAAATGAATGGGCGCGACGCACTCCCACGTTGTCGCGCCCATTCGCTTTATACCTAACCCAACCTTCGCCTCTCTAATACCCCAGACATCTAAGCTTCTTCGGCGTGGTACAATCGAACGTCCACAGTGAGATTGTGCCGACAAAAAACCGCCTCAACACTAAGCGATATGGCGAAGGAGTTTGAATCCAATTGCAAAGTGTGCCCGTTCGCTTAGCACGGCCGCGACTGAGCTACGATATACAAATCGGGAGCGGTCTTCGGCGACAAGTCGGACAACTTCTTCGTCGCTTGGCCGACCGAACTCACCGAATCGCGATCATATCCAACGGTCAAGTCTTCCAACTTTACGGCGCCGAAATCACCAAGTCTTTGAGGGTACACGATTTTGTAATCTCCTCCTGGCTCATGCCGGATGGTGAGCGCTTTAAGACGTTTCATTCCTTCGAACGGGCGGTTGATTTTCTCGCAGACATTGGTCTGGAGCGAGAGGATTCGGTCCTTGCCCTGGGTGGCGGAGTCGTTGGTGATTTGGCAGGTTTTGCAGCGGCCGTTTACCTGCGCGGCATCTCGCTGATTCAGATGCCGACTACTCTACTGGCACAGATAGACTCTTCGGTCGGTGGAAAAACTGGAATCAACCTGCCGCTGGGAAAGAATTTAGTAGGAGCCTTTCATCAACCGAGTTGTGTCGTGATCGATAACCAGACTCTTACCACTTTGCCACCGCGTGAACTTGTCTCCGGCTTCTGCGAGGCCGTGAAACAAGGGGCTGTGGCCAGCCCAGCTTTGTTCAACCAAACCACGAGTCTTCTAAGCGAATTTCGATCAAAGCGAGACGTGTTGCTATCCTCGAAAATGGAAAAGTTGATCGCTGCGCATTGTTCGTTCAAGGCCGAGGTGGTGGTTAACGACGAACGAGAGTACACCAAACGCACGGATAGGAAATCACGACGTATTCTAAATTTTGGTCACACGACTGGGCACGCACTTGAAGCATTAACTTCTTATCGTCGTTTTCGTCATGGAGAGGCAGTCGGACACGGCATGCTCGTTGCGGGACAAATATCAAAAAATATCGGCCTGCTGGACACAGCGGAGTTAGAATCCTTGCGTGAGGGCGTGCGGCTTTGCGGTCCGTTGCCATATGCTGGCGATTTGGATGAAAAGGCGGTAATTGAAGCTCTCGCGCGCGACAAGAAAAGCGTTCGAGGACAAGTCAAGTGGGTTTTGCTGGAACGAATAGGCCATCCAAAAATCGTAGATGGAAAAGAGATCAGTCCACGACTCTTGCGCCTCTCGCTTCGTGAGGCTCTACGAAACGCAAAGGAATCCTGATGGATGAGCGACGAAAAACCGGGGAAGGCGGAAGTTCGCGCCTCAAGTTCCTGATAACCATGGCGATCATTGCTTGCGTGGCCTACGCTGGTTACCTTTATGTTCCGGTGGCTTACCAGGCTTATCTTCTAAAAGACTTAATGCAACATGATGTGGATGTCGCTGCGGCTGCGGGTTATCCGCCTGCCTGGGTTGGAGACCAGCTTTGGAAGACAGCCCGGGAATACGGCGTGCCTAAAGAGGCACAAATTACACCGGCTCAGAAGGATAATCGGATTGAGGTGAGGGTGCAGTTTAAGGTGCCGATCGAGTTTCCCGGCTACACCTACGATTACGAATTCGATCATACGGCACAAAGCACAGCATTCTTGTCGATTAAGTAACTGCTATCGCACTTGCCGTCAAACAGAAAGGCGCCGGAATCAATTTCCGCGCCCTTAATCGTTTAATCAGACGTAACTATCTGGGCGCTCCGTCGAGAAAAGCTTTCAACTTCCTGGAGCGAGAAGGATGTCGCAGTTTACGCAGTGCCTTGGCTTCAATCTGGCGAATACGTTCGCGAGTGACCGCGAAGTGCTGACCCACCTCTTCGAGAGTGTGCTCTGAACCGCTGGTGCCGAGCCCGAAACGCATCTTGATTACCTTTTCTTCTCGTGGAGTCAGCGTCGCCAACACCTCATCCGTAATCTCCCGCAAATTGGACGCTACCACTGCGTCTGCCGGGTTCAGAATCGACTTGTCCTCGATGAAATCGCCGAGGTGTGAATCCTCCTCTTCGCCAATCGGTGTTTCGAGAGAAATTGGTTCCTGGGCGATCTTCAAAACCTTGCGCACTTTGGATACCGGGATGTCCATCTTTTTTGCGATCTCTTCGCTTGTTGGTTCGCGGCCCAGTTCCTGGACCAATGCGCGCGAGGTACGGATGAGCTTGTTGATTGTCTCAATCATGTGCACGGGAATGCGTATGGTTCGCGCTTGATCGGCAATTGCCCGAGTAATTGCCTGTCGAATCCACCACGTTGCGTAAGTGGAAAACTTATAGCCGCGGCGCCACTCAAACTTATCCACAGCCTTCATCAGGCCGATATTGCCTTCCTGGATCAAATCAAGAAACTGCAGCCCGCGGTTCGTGTACTTCTTAGCAATGGAGACGACCAGACGAAGGTTCGCCTCAACGAGTTCGCGTTTGGCCTGGCCCGTTTGTTGTTCGCCGATAACGATTGATTGCAGTGAACGCTTGATTTCGACTGGTGGGATGTTATGTGTAGCTTCAAGGAACGGCAGCTTCTTCCTGGCCAGGGAAATTCGCCGTTTGTATTCTTTTTGGTCGTCGGGTCTGATTCGCTTCTTCGTCAGCTTTTCTGTGAAAGCCTCAATCTCACGCTCGGCTTCACGCACCTCTTTTTGCACGGCACGGATGGCACCTATTAAACGCTGGCGACTGCGTTCTGTCAGGCTAAGCCGGCCAATCTCCTGGGCAATTTCTAGTCGAGTGCGAGCCACCTTTCGGCGCAGTCGCATCAATTTCTTACTTATCTTGCCGCGAGTTAGTTTTTGCTCTTCCCGAAGCTTTTCTAACTCTTTCAATCCTACCTTAAACAGACGACGGATGTTCTGTACTCCTTCAATGGTCCAGGCGCGATACTCCTCTGCTTTGTCTTCATCACCGGTCAGTTCAGCCTGTTCCGAAAAACTTACGATGTCGCGAATGTTCGCCGCGCCGGCCTCCAGTTCCTCACCGATCTTCAGCAGTTCCTTGACGGCAATCGGTGAACGGGCTATCGCTTTTTGGGTCTTAAGCTGACCCCGCTCAATTCTCTTAGCAATGGCAACTTCACCTTCGCGCGTGAGAAGCGGCACTACCCCCATTTCGCGAAGATACAAACGAACCGGATCATTTGTTTTTTCCAACGCTCCGGCTGAAAGATCGAGTTCGATATCTTCGTCGATCGATTCTTCTTCGTCATCGGCGGCAATTACTGCAGCCTGTTCAAGTAGTCGCTCGTCAGAATCCGCAATGGGGATATTCGAGCCTTCGAGTTTCTGCAGCACATCTTCAATGTCATCAGGTGAGACGACATTGTCTGGCAGTTCGCGATTCAGATCGTCGAACGTCAGATACTTCTTGTCGCCGCCCAACTCCAGCAGTCGCTCCATTACATCGTCACGGTCTTTGTCTTCGATTGCCAATGGCTCTTGCTCCGGCAGCCAGTCTGTCTATATAGGGCTGGCTAATACGATCCACAATCACACGAAATAAGTCCAATGTTTCGAGTTGGTTCGTGTGATGCGCGTGGATCCGTTGTTTCGCTCAAAAGCTTCTTAGGAACAAACAAAAGGCGAATTGCGGATCCGAGGCTTCTAAGGCCCTAAAGCTAAGAGCCGGCACCGATCGACTGTGGCATCAGCTTAGTTCTGCGCCTGGTCAGCTCTATTTGTTCGAGCGCAAGTCTATCTCGTTCCTCCGCGTTTCCCGCGCGTTCAGCGTCGATCATTTGGGAAGCAATCTCTCGAATTCGCCGGTTAACTGCCTCAAACCTCAGCTCGGCCAAACAGCTTTCAGGCGTATGCCCGTGAGTAGGCCGTCCATCCTCATCGAATGGCGGTGCGTTCGCAAAAAGCCGAGGCAGAATGTCTGCAGCCGCTAGATCGCCTTCAGTCTTTTGACGCACCACTTCAAAGTCAATCTCTGTGCCCTCGCCACTGAGTTCCAACAATGCTCGGAAAATCGGTGCCGTCACAAGATTTTCGTAGTCCTCAGGCTCAAGCTGCGGCAAAATTGTTTGACGGATCTCGGGCTCGGATAGCAGCAGTTCCAGCAGACGTTGCTCAACCATGGTTGCCTTGGGGGCGGAGCTCTTTAGAACTTTTTGGCCAGCACCACCGCTTTCGACTGTACCTGACTTGACGGTTTGCCATAATTCGCGACGCAATGCCACATCACTCACGCGGAGAGCGTCCATTGCTATGTCAAAGTACTCCCGCTTTTGAATGCGACTGTGGACCGCGCGAACGTAGGGAAGCACTTCCTCAACGGCGGCAGCCTTCTCTGCGGGGCGGTGAAGATTCCGACCCGCCACAGCCTGATCGATCACAAATTGTATGTGGGGTTGTGCCTCGCCACGTCGCCGTTGATACTCAATCGCGCCGAATTGTCGGATGAATTCGTCGGGATCGGCGCGGTCCGGAAGGACCAAAACTTTAATGTCAATATCCTCAGAGAGAAGGACTTCAATAGCTCTCTTCGCAGCCTGAACACCCGGTCGGTCGCCATCATAATTGACTAAGACCTTGCGCGCAAACCGCGTCAATAACTTAACTTGATCAAGTGTTAATGCGGTTCCCAGACTTGCTACAACATTACGAATTCCGAACTGATAAGGAATGATCAGGTCGAGAAATCCCTCCACCAAAATTGCGAATCCTGCCTTGCGGATCTCATCGCGCGTCAGGTGCAGGCCGAAAAGATTTCGGCCTTTAATGTAGACAGTTGTCTCCGGCGAATTAATGTACTTTGCCGGCTCGTCCACTTTCAAAGTCCTTCCGCCGAAAGCAATTGGTCGCCCTTGAACATCAAACACGGGAAAGATCAAGCGCCCTCGAAATCGGTCATACGAACCGCCCTCATCCTTCTTGACCACCAGGCCGCTGTTTTCGATTTGCGTCTGAGTCGCTCCCTTTTGTCTCAGGTGTAGCGAGAGTGCGTCCCAACTATCCGGTGCATACCCAAGTCTGAATGTCTTTTGAGTTTCGTCGGTGATCTGTCGCTGCGAGATATACTCACGCGCCATATGGGCTTCACCGCCAGCGGATTCAAGTTGTTGTTCCCACCATTCGAGCGCCCATGTGTTGAGTTGAATAACCTCGTCAGCTTCCTGGCGGCGGGCTTCGTACCTACTGTCATCTACTAATTTTGGTAGCGGTACGCCTGCCTTCTCAGCAACGATTCTGATCGCTTCAGGGAAAGCAACGCGTTCAATCTCCATCACAAAATTGAAGACCGATCCACCTTTATGGCAGCCAAAACAGTAAAAAATCTCCTTCGCCGGACTGACGGAAAAAGACGGAGTCTTCTCTTTATGGAACGGACAACAGGCCATCCAGTTTGCGCCCTTCTTTTTCAGGGAGACATAGTCTTGGATGACGCGGACAATGTCTACCTGGCGTCGAAGGTCGTCGATGAATGTTTGGGGATAACGCATTGTCGGTATTATTGTCTCAACTCTACGACAGTTGCTCCCGCTCCGCCCTGGTTTGGCGGGGCTGAGGAAAACCGCATGACGTGCGGGTGATCCTTCAGCAGTTCACTAATTGCTCGCCGCAACGCGCCGGTGCCATGGCCATGAACAATTCTTACCTGGATAAGGTTTGCGAGCGAAGCCTCATCAAGAAACTTATCGACGGCATCAACTGCCTGGTCAGTCGTTTGGCCAATTACGTTGAGCTCGGAGCTTGCGGACTCATCCGAGCCTTTCAACTTAATCTCGCTATTCGACGAATGACGGAGACCCGCAAACTTACCAACTTCTCGTTTGGCCGGCGCCACCTCTTCGACCAGTTCCAAGTTCTCCAGTTTTTCTCTGAGCCGCAAGGACTTTACCCGAACTTCCAGGTCGTCCCCTTTTATTTGATCGACAATTCCAATGGAACCAAACGAACGCAACCTCACCCGGTCCCCGACTTTGATGTCGCGGGCTTCGGTGACTGCTCTGTATTTCTGGTCTGTTCCAGCGTCCTGTTGGTCGGAAGCGCGTGAGCTGGCAGCTTGGGTTTCCTGGACCAACTCGCCGTCGCGTATTACCCGCACAGGTCGCGAAGGTTTGTTGGAAATCGCTTGGCCGGCGCGCTGGGCTTCCCGTTTCAGTTCAGCCGCGCGCTTTGCAGTCTCGCGTTCAATTTTTAGACGCTCGGCGCGCTCTTCAATCTTTGAAACCATCTCCCGCGCACTGCGCTCAAATTCCTGGACGGTTCGACGCAGTGCCGCGTCAAACTCGCTCTGTCGCTCACGTTCATGACGTAAAGCGTTCATTTCAAGTGAGGCAAACTTTTCCGCAACCGCGACGCGCTCTTCTTCGAGAGCCGAGCGCAAGGCCGCAGCCTCCTCAGCTTCGTTCTTGATTCGACGCAAGTATTCGGCCGCCTCAAGCGTCGAATCCTTTACCAGTTCCGACGCCGCACAAATAATCTCGTCGGGAATACTAAATCGACGCGCAATCTCGAGACCCGACGACGACCCCGCAACGCCCACTATCAACCGATAAGTTGGCTGCAACGTCTTTTCGTCAAACTCGACACTCGCGTTGAGCACTCCTTCCTCGTTCGCAGCATATATCTTTAGCCCACTGTAGTGAGTCGTGGCCAGCACGTGAGCACCGCAAACACGACGAAAGTGATCAACAACGGCCACTCCCAGCGCAGAACCCTCTTCCGGATCAGTGCCGGTGCCCACTTCATCTAGCAACACGAGTGCCGGCGATTGGCACATCCCGATCATTCGCGAAATACTCCCGACGTGCGAAGTAAATGTAGAAAGATTCGCCGTCAGTGACTGATGATCTCCGATATCCGCCAACACCGAGCGGTAAAAGGGGACTCTTGCTTCTCGGGCTGGCACCGGCAGACCTGACAGTGCCATCAAGGAAAGGAGACCTGCAGTTTTAAGAACAACAGTCTTGCCACCTGCGTTTGCGCCGGATATGACCATCGCCCTGTTCTGGCTGTCTAACGAGAAAGACACCGGAACTACTGAGCCGCCGGATTCGCGAAGGTTCTCGGTCAGGAGCGGATGACGCGCTTCGATTAAATCGAGGGTTTCACCCTGCGCGCGCTCAGAAATCCCAGGGATGACACAATCAAATCGACCGTAAAACGCCGTCTTTGCGTTAACGAAATCCAATTCCTCAACCGCTTGCTCGGCCATTTCGATGCCCGGCAGTTCCCGACGCAAACTCTCTGTGAGTTCGAATAGAACTCGCGCTATTTCTCGGTATTCCGTTTCTTTAAGCGACTGCAGTTCGTTGTTCGCGTCGATGGTTTCCATCGGCTCGACAAATACTGTCGCTCCCGAGGAAGACGAACCGTGTGCCACGCCCTGAACTCGGCCGCGATGATCCGATTTTACTGGAATGACAAATCGGTCATTACGAAGGGTTACCAGCGGATCCTGAATCGCTTCGTCGTGTTTGCGCATCAGACCTTCCAGCGAGTGAGTGATCTGCGAGCGAACGCGAGTGATCTCGTGACGTATGCGTGCCAACTCAGGACTCGCCCGGTCGTCGATCTCACCACTGGGCAAGATCTTGTTTGTGACTCGTGCAACGACGCTGTTTAGATCTCGCGGCAGTTCGGCGAGAACCTCCCATAACACCGGGCAGTGATCGCGCTCCGGCTGAATTAATCTGCGAACAGCAAGCGCCTGTTCGCAAAGCCGCGCGACCTGCAATAACGCCATGGGATCAAGCGCAGCGTCCTCAACGCGTAACCGGGCAAGAGCATTCTCCGGATCATCGATCTGGCTGAATGACAAGACAACGCCTCTCTCTCTCAAACTGACTGCCTCCGACACCGCCTCCAAGTCCCGCCGCAGGTCATTCAGGTCGGCAAATGGAACGAGAGTTTCGAAACGCTGCTGCGCCATTGGGGTCTGTGCATAGCGTCGAATGAGCGTAAGCAATGCGCCATACTCAAGAGTGGTAAAAGCCTGATCGTCCATTGGTCGCAAAAGTTCCGAGAATCTAATGTCCGTCTGTCAGAAAACATAGAGATCGCAGCTCTCTAAATTGAGGGCTACTATGATTTTTGGCAAGTCAAGCAACTGCAGGATAAAATGTCGCCATTCTTTGTAAGGTAAATCTGAGTTTGGGCGACTCCCTTTTATGCGGTCGCTCTGTCCAATAAGGGATTGCGTCATCACTCGGAAAAGTAGCTGAAAGGATGGTTGATGGACGAATTCGATCGTTATCGGGCCGAAATGAACGAGCGCCTGCTTGGCATGAACCATCTCGGTATAAAGCGGTTTTTTGCGCTTGACACTCAGGCGTACGAAGACGGCGCGCTCGACAAACGCACAAAGGAATTAATGGGTCTTGTCGCTTCAATCGTTTTGCGTTGCGACGATTGTATTACTTATCACATCAAGCAGTGTGTAGGCGAAGCTGTTACGCGCGCGCAGTTTCTTGATGCGTTCAATGTGGCACTGGTTGTTGGTGGCTCGATTACTATTCCCCACCTGCGACGAGCGATTGAGCGATTGGATCAGATACTGCAGGGCGCCGAACAAGAGTCGGCCACTCCGCATGGTCACGAGTGAGGGGTATTCAACGCGAACCACGGCAGGAACACGACGAGTACTTTCGAACCTTTTGAGCGGTTAATGAGACCTTCGTGAAATATTCAATTACTATTCTGGTGGTGCTTGTCGCACTTGGCGTCGCAACAACGACGGTTCAATCGGTCAAGTCAATCAGGAAGGGTTTTCTTATGCCGGCACAGGAACAGGCACGCGTGCGCGCGCCGGAATTAACGGGCGGGCGCGGCTGGCTTAATACCGGAAAGCCGCTTTCACTAGCAGCGCTCAAGGGTAAGGTGGTAATTCTCGATTTCTGGACCTATGGCTGCATTAACTGCATCCATATCATTCCGGATCTTAAAAAGTTGGAAGCCAAGTATGCTAACCAGCTGGTTGTGATAGGCGTTCATTCCGCGAAGTTCGAAAATGAAAAGCAAACGGAAAACATTCGCCGCATCATTTTGCGTTACGAGTTGGAGCATCCGATCTATAACGACGCAGATTTCAAAGTGTGGCAGAGCTATGGTGTACGAGCCTGGCCGACCCAAGTCGTGATCGATCCTGCCGGCTACGTGGTCGGCGCGGTGTCCGGCGAAGGCAACTACGATTTGATTGACAAAGTCGTTGCCAAACTCACCGATGAGTTTCGCAAACGCGGGGAATTGAACGAGGAACCGTTGCAACTGACGCTCGAGCGCGCCAAAGTTGGTGACCTGCCGCTCGCTTTCCCCGGAAAGATCCTGGCCGATGCTAAGAGTGATCGACTGTTCATCGCCGACTCAAATCACAATCGCATTGTTGTGACGACGCTGGACGGCACGTGGGTAAATACAATCGGCACCGGAGAACGGGGTGCTGCCGACGGAACATTCGACAAGGCCAGTTTTTATCGCCCTCAGGGTCTGGCCCTCGATGGCGATTCGCTTTACGTTGCGGACACGGAAAATCATTTGATTCGCGAGATTGATCTGAAGTCGCGCTCAGTAAAGACAATTGCCGGGACCGGCGAGCAGATGCGCGAGTATTTTAAGACTGGTCCGGCACGAACAATCGCCTTGAGTTCTCCGTGGGATCTACAACTGGTCGGACGCACGCTCTACATCGCGATGGCCGGTCCGCATCAGATCTGGAAACTTGATCTGGATAAGAAGGAGGTTTCGACTTTTGCCGGCTCGGGCCGGGAAGCCCGACGTGACGGGTCGCTGCTCGAAGCCGGTTTTGCTCAGCCTTCGGGGTTAGCGGCTAGTGGCAAGATTCTCTACGTCGCGGACAGTGAATCCAATATCATCCGCGCTATCGATCTTGTCTCAGGCCAGGTAAAAACAGTCGTGGGCGGCGATCTTTTTGAATTCGGAGATGTTGATGGCCAAGGCGACGACGTGCGACTCCAGCATCCACTCGGTCTCTTCTCACTGGGCAACAAGATTCTCATTGCTGATACCTATAATCACAAGATCAAGGAACTGAATCCCCAACAACAAAGAGTGAAAACGTTTCTCGGTACTGGCAAGTCCGGTCAGTCGGACGGAGCCTCCGCATCGTTTTATGAGCCTGGCGGCTTAAGCGCTGCCGGTGAAAAGCTTTATGTCGCGGATACCAACAATCACGCGATCCGGGTCATTGATTTAAAAACGAAGGCCATTACAACGTTAAGTATTAAGGGGCTGGAGCCGCCAGCAGCTAACGCCAGCGCAAATGGCGATGGCGCGCCCAATCTCGAAGAGATGAAGCTTCCGAAGCAGCGTCTGCGCGCTTCTACTGCCGGGAATATCGTCGTGCAGGTGGACTTGCCCGCAGGTTATCACCTCAATCCGGCGGCGCCTCAGCGTTTCAAGGCTTCGATTGAGAGCGGTTCTGAGCACATTGCATTTCAGGCGGACGCACGGGGTGGAGAGGACAAAGTTCTGTCTCGAACCTCGAAGGACATCCGACTCCCTCTGCGAGTGCCAATTCAGGGTTTGACCCCGGGCAGCGGCCATCTGCGCATTCAGCTCACGCTGTTCTATTGCCGCGAAGACAACACAGGGACCTGTCAAATCAAGACTTTGCTTTGGAATGCGCCAGTTGAAGTTGTCAGCGAGTCTGACGCGTCAAACGAAATTAGGATTCATGCGCGCTTGCCTGCTGAATGAACGGATCTTGGTGGAGACGGGTTTTTTGAACGTCCGATGTTGGTTCGCTCGGGCTGCTTGCTAGTCCTTCATCCAGCGAGTAATATCGAACATCCCTACAACTAAATAATAGTTAGGAGTAAGAACTGTGTCTGACCAACCAGGAACAAAACCCGCGCCTGACAAACCATTTCTTTCTGACATTCAAACTCTGCGCGCGCGCGCGCGCAAGCACATGGAGCAGGGTGCAGTTACGGAAGGATACCGAGCCGACCGTGAGACGGTAGTAAAGGTTCTGAACGAAGCGCTGGCTACCGAAATCGTTTGCGTTCTTCGCTATAGGCGTCATTACTTTATGGCTTCAGGCATTCATGCCGAGGCTGTCGCTGCTGAGTTCCTTGAACATTCCAATGATGAACAGGGACACGCTGATGAGATTGCCAAGCGAATCGTCCAGCTTGGTGGCGAGCCGAACTTCAATCCAGAAGGCTTGTTGACACGAAGTCACGCGGAATATGTAGAAGGCACAACTTTAACCGACATGATCAAAGAAGATCTTGTTGCTGAAAGAATCGCCATCGACAGTTATCGCGAGATTGTTCAGTATCTCGGTAATGACGATCCCACCAGCCGGCGCCTAATGGAAAGCATCCTGGCCGTAGAAGAAGAACATGCTGACGACATGATGAATCTGCTTCAGGATGTTGGTAGCTGACGACGTGCTGCGGTGCAAGACTGGAAATCGGGAGTAGCTGCGAGTTTCGCTGCGGCCTCCCGATTACTGCTTTTCAGACGTTAAGTGTAAACTCTTCTGCAAATTTTGTTTGCACATTCTTAGCGTGATGCTTTGAAGATCGAGCATCACGCTTGTTAGTGTTTGACAGTTGCTCGATAACCAGCCAAATAAACCCAGCGCCGGGCGACCGACAATGTGTCGCAGTTGTGGGGCGATCGTAGGTGCCGACCAAAATCAATGCGCGGTGTGCGACGCCTCAGTTACAACCGCCTCGCAGCCGGCACGATCGCGCCTGGCGGCTGATCGCGAGACAATTCGGTTCGCTCGCGCCGTTCTCACCCGTCCGTATAAGTTCACAATTGTTTTTCTGATAACGAACTTCTTCATCTTCCTCTTGATGTGGGAATCGAGCGGAATGACGTGGACCGCCCTTTGGTCGCAGTTTCCTTATCCCGTGTTGATAGCCTATGGCGCCAAGGTTAATAGCTTGATAAACGAGCAGCACCAATGGTGGCGGTTCGTCACCCCGATGTTCATTCATGTCAACCTGCCTCACGTACTAATAAACATGTACAGTCTGTGGATGGTTGGACCCTATGTAGAAAAACTATATGGCTCGGCAAAATTTGTTGTGTTCTGGGTGTTAACTGGAATAGCTGGTGTCGTTGCCAGTTACCTCACCGTCGTCAACAGTGACGCGTCGTTGGGGTCCCTCGGTCGATTCCTTTTCAAGACCCAGGATGTGCCGTCTGCGGGCGCGTCTGGCGCTCTGTTCGGTCTTGTGGGCGTACTCTTTGTCTTTGGCATCAAGTTTCGTCGCGAACTCCCGGAAGGATTCAAACGAGCCTTTGGCACCGGTATGTTGCCAATCATTCTGATCAACCTCTTCATCGGGTATCTCGGACGGGGAGTGATTGACAACGCAGCGCATCTTGGGGGACTGCTATCCGGCGCGGCACTCGCAGTCGTAGTGCAGTATCGCCGGCCGGGTGAGCGAACCAGTATTACAACGAGTTGGTACGTGCTTCAGATCGCGGCACTCTTGCTTGTGGTCGTCAGCTTTTTCAAGGTCGCTCAACATTTCAGGGATCCCATACCGATCATTGCGTCTCAGATAACGCAGGACTCTTCGCCCACGAACCAGGCGTTCCTGTCATATTCGATGGCGATGAACGACGCACAGGAGAAACTAAATGAGGCGATGAATGGGCAGACGGCAGGTGTCGACGAAGCAATAAAAGCTTTGGACTCAACTCCACCACTTGACCAGAAAGCCGATGAACTACGAGAGCAACTGAAGTTACTCCTCTATAAGGCGAAGATTGGAACAGCATCACCGTCACCTTCGCCAAATAGAAACAAGCTTGAGCCGGAGTCAAAGACACTGGAAGAGGAAATCAATTTGTGGAAGAAAGACTACAACCAATGGCTAAAAACCACTGGCCGAAATTATTAAAGGCTGTCAAAAGGCTAATCGACATACGAGGAGCGAGAACAGATGGAAATAAAAAAAGTGGGGGTTTTGGGATTTGGTTTGATGGGTTCAGGGATTGCTCAGGTGGCGGCAAGTGCAGGCTTCATGACCGTGGTAAAAGAGGTTTCACCCGAGTTCCTGGAAAAGGGATTTAAGGGCGTAGAAAAGTCACTGGCCAAATTCGCGGAAAAGGGGACCATCACCGTGGAACAGCAGAAAGAGATTCGCGATCGGTTGTCGGGAACGATATCGGTTCAGGATCTGGCTGACTGCGATATTGTGATCGAGGCCATCGTCGAGAACCTCGACGAAAAGCGAAGGACTTTCGGCGAACTTGATTCGATTTGCAAGCCGGAGACGATCTTCGCTTCGAACACATCTTCAATCTCCATTACGGAGATGATGACAGCCACGTCGGCTGCACGACAGCAGCGCTTCATCGGACTTCACTTCTTTAATCCCGTACCGTTGATGAAACTTGTCGAAGTAGTGCGAACGATTCTCACTGACGAGAGCGTCCACGAGATAGCGGTAGATTTTGGTAAACGTCTTGGCAAGGTGCCGGTGCGCGCCGGTGACAAAAGCGGTTTCATTGTCAATCGTTTACTCGTGCCTTACCTGCTCGACGCAATTAGAGCATTGGAAGAAGGCGTTGGCTCTATTGCAGACATAGACAACGCAATGAAACTGGGTTGTGGTTATCCGATGGGACCTTTTACCCTCGGGGATTTTGTAGGGCTCGACACGACTTACTACATTGCCGAGATAATGTTCAACGAATTTCGCGAGAAGCGGTTTGCTCCGCCGCCGTTGTTGAAGCGAATGGTCCTTGCCGGGCTTTATGGCCGTAAGTCTGGTCGGGGCTTTTACGACTACACCAACGATTCAAAGAATCCAACGCCCATGAATCTTGTTTGAGATTTGCAGGTTGAGATACTAGCGCTCAAACAAGACCGAATAGGAACCTCACGTTAAGCCTTCAGTTTCAAGGACCGCAACTTGTTATGTCTCTTGTTCATTACGAACGTCGCGGACCGATCGCAACCATTCGCTTGAATCACCCTGAGGGGTACAACACGCCTTTCGGAGAGATGCTTCTCGCTCTAGGCGAATTGTTCGAGGAGATTCGAAAGACGCCGGAAATTCGAGTGGTAATTCTAACGGGTGAAGGACCAGACGCATTTTGTGCGGGAAGTGATATCACTGAGCCGACGCAACCTGATGGAGATCAGGCGCTACTGTCGTCTACGCACGCGCAAACAGTCTGCAATCAGATCGAAAACTATCATGTTCCTGTAATTGCTGCAGTCGGTGGCATTGCCGCCGGTGGCGGTTGCGAATTGGCTCTCACGTGTCATCTACGCATTGCTTCGACAAACGCCCGGTTCAGTTTGCCGCAAATCAAGCTTGTTGTGATTCCCGCTTATGCCGGAACGCAGCGACTGACGCGCGAGATTGGACCTCGCCGCGCTCTGGAGACGATCTTAACGGATGGACCAATCTCCGCTGAGCAAGCACTAGAAGCCGGCTTGGTATCTCGAGTAGTAGATCAGGAATGTTTGCCTGCTGAAGCCGAGTCACTTGCTAACAAGATCGCTAATCTGGCGCCACTGGCGATTCGCGCTTGTTTGGAAGCCGTGATTAAGGGCGCGGATCTGCCACTCGAAGAGGGACTAGCGTTGGAAACTCAACTCTTCGCCAGCCTCTTTGCCACCGAAGACGTACGCGAGGGCACCCGCGCGTTTCTGGAGAAGCGTAAGCCGATGTTCAAAGGAACTTAGGATACATAGAAACGTTTTCCAGTCAGGATTGGAGTTTGATTTGCCTGATTTGCAGGCCCTAGTTACAATCACTATGGAAGGGAGAAACCTCATGAGCGAAGACCTCACAAAAAAAATGCCAGACGCCCGAGACAATAAGTCCGACGAACTAATCAAGATGGTTCAAGCTGTGCGCGCAGAACTTTCCGATCTTAGGAACACAGTTGAGACCCGCCTTTACGACACTTGTCCTATTTGGGAAAAAGTAAGTGCGGATGTTGCTCATCTCATTGAAGGTCAGCGAGGCTTAACTGCGGATATTGCTCAGCTGATTGAAGGTCAGGAAGGCTTAAAACAAAGCGTGCAAAACCTGACAGAAGGACAGCATAACCTGACTCAGGGACAGCAGGGCCTGACAGAGGAGCTGCACAACCTTAAAGAATCACAGCAAAGCTTGAAAGAGGGTCAGGAAGATCTTCGCGGAGAAGTTCGCGAGATTAGAACGCATCTGCGCGATATGGATCGTCGGTTAAGTATCTTCAACGATACCTTGGTCGGAATTCAGGCTGATTATCGAGATATCTATGATCGCGTGCGAGGAATTGAACGCCAGCGTACTTGAAGACGTGCTCCAGCAATCTCACGAACCTGAATCAAACTCTGACTTGATGCGTCTGTAGGCATCCCATATACTGCGAAGGCTTTAGCGATTGTGCGCGAAACGGGGCGACGAGAGGGTTTTGCAACCGATTGTTCATGATGGTCGACTGAACGCCAGGGGCTTTCGTTTCGCAATTGTAGCGAGCCGCTGGAACGAGTTTATCTCGTCGCAACTTGTCGAAGGTGCCGTGTCTGCATTCGACCGTTTGGGTGCGGAAGAAAAGTCGGTCGAGATCTATCGCGTTCCCGGCGCGTTCGAAATACCGCTCCTGGCTTTGAGGGTCGCGAAGTCAGGAAAGTTTGACGCGGTGATCTGTCTGGGTACGATTATTCGTGGCCAGACTCCCCATTTCGAATATATCGCGAACGAAGTAGCGCGGGGAATAGCACAGGCGGGTCTGCAAACGGGAGTGCCGACGGTCTTCGGTGTTGTGACTGCGGACACTGTGGATCAGGCGATCGATCGCGCAGGAGTCAAGTTGGGGAACAAGGGGTACGAAGCCGCGATGACCGCGGTGGAGTTAGTAAATCTTTACAAGGAAGCATTCGAGGAAGGATGATGAAGGAATAAGAGATGAGGCTGAAGGCTTTTGCCTACAAGCTTCATCGCCACGGTTCTACTTCTTCATCTCTGATGTAATATGGGTTCGCGCCGTAAGGCACGTGAGTGTGCCTTGCAAATGCTCTTTGCGGCTGATGTTGCCAGCACGCCTGCCGAGGACGTAGTTCGCACCTATTGGGCGGAACTGGGCGAAACGGACATCGAAGATGCGGCACGTGCTTTTGCTACGCGTCTGGCTGCCGGAACCCTCGCGCATGTCGAGGCGCTTGACGAGCGAATTCGATCGCGCGCAGAACACTGGCGGATTTCCCGGATGGCAGTAGTGGATCGCAACATTTTGCGACTCGCTGTTTACGAATTTCTTCACGAGCCCACGCCCCGCACCGTGGCTATCAATGAGGCTCTCGAAATCGCCCGCCGCTTTTCCACCTACGAAGCCACCCAGTTTATTAACGGCATACTCGACGCGATTAAACGCGATCTCGACGAGGAGCAACCACAGACGGAGACTCTTTTAGAGGAAGCTGAGGAGTCAGACCCTGATCAAAACGTTTCTGGAGCTGCCGAGTGATAGGTCTTTGGTTTTTAGGTCTTTGGACTTTGACTTAGCTCAAAGCCCAATCTTGAGAGTGCAAAGACCAAAGACCAAAAACCCAAGTCCAAAGACACAAACCCAAAGACCCGATTCTTAAGCCCAATCTACCTTCGGATGTATCGTGTGCCACTTCGTCGCCTGTTCAAAAGCCAGGGCTACACGTAGAGGAGCGCCTTCGTCATAGACGCCGCCGGTGAACATGATTGCCACTGGCAGCTTGTTGATAAAGCCACAGGGTAGACATACGGCTGGGTGACCCGTGAGGTTTGTAATCAAAAGACTCGCACTTCCGGGGGCCGGAGAAACAAAAACGTCCCACTGCATCATCAGGTTTTCCATTTCACGCATCAGCAGCGTGCGGGCACGTTGCGCGCGGAGGTACTCAACTGCGGGGATAAAGCGTGAGGTGCGAAATGTGTTGGGCCAATCGCCGGGGTCCTGTCCCGATAGTTGGTTCACACCGCCGCTCCGTGTCAGATCGTCAAATGCCGCTGCTGCTTCGGCCGACAGGATGTATCTAAGCGAGGCGGTTGAAAACTTTGGCAACTCGATTGGAGTTAACTTCGCACCGGCCTTTTCAAGTGCGGCGAGCGCGTCCTTGTAAACTACGCGCCTCTGCTCCATTTGCTGTCGCTGCTGGTCCGTGGCCGGCTGCACTCCCGAGCCTTCAAATTCCCCTTTTAAAAACCCAATCCGCAAAGTGGCTAAGGTCGCATCCGGTTTCCAGTTGAAAGGGGCGTCGCCGACAGTGATGTCCTTGCCGTCCGGTCCATAGATGGCACTGAGCACTGCGGCGCAGTCTTCTACACCTCGACATATGGGGCCAACTTTGTCCATGGTCCAACTGAGGCCCATCGCTCCGAAGCGGCTCACCCTCCCGTACGTCGGACGAAGCCCGGTCACGCCGCAAGTTGACGAGGGCGAGACTATTGAACCGAGCGTCTCTGTGCCAATCGAAAAGCCAACCAGTCCGGCGGCGGTTGCGGCCGCTGGCCCAGCCGACGAACCGCTTGATCCCCGCCGGTCTTCATCCGGCGCCCAGGGGTTGCGAGTGACGCCGCCAAACCACTTGGGACCCTGCGCTAGTGCTCCCATCGAAAGCTTTGCCACGAGCACCGCGCCCGCATCGCGCAGGCGTTCAACAACCGTCGAGTCGTAGTCGATAACTTGTTCGCGATATGGCTCAGCGCCCCACGTTGTCTTAACTCCTTTTGTCGCGAAAAGATCTTTGGCGCCCCAGGGAATTCCGTGCAGCGGTCCTCGATATTTGCCTTTCTTGATTTCCGCGTCAGCAGCCTCAGCTTGTTTTAATGCAAGATCCTCAGTCAGCGTAACCACGCAAAGCAGTTTCGGACCGAAACGCTTCAAACGAGCGAGATACATCCTGGTCAGCTCTGTTGAAGAAAGTTTCCGAGTGCGGATCAATTCCGCTAGTTCCGGCACAGTAACGAAGGCCAGGTCGTCAACCGACTTGAACTGTGGAGCCACGACCTTGCCAAATCGGAATTTGGTTTTCTGGACATACAAGCGTTTGTTGGCCCGAGCAGGATGGAAGGCGATTGCCGGTTCAGTATCCAAGGGCACATCGATCTTGCGGACCGTTTCATAGTTTTCGAGATTGCGGTTGACGCCAGAAAGCGCCATCGCTTCCTGAGCGTCGGTGAGTTCGATGCCGATCAGCTTCTCAGTCTGCCGCAACATTTCCTTTGTGATTCGCTGGGGGCTTGGTAATGGCGATGGTGACGGTGTCGGGGATGGCGTCGGTGCGGTTGTAGATTGGGCCAAAGCACCGAGTGGAAGATTTGTCACAGCCAGTCCTGTAACGCCGACTGCCGGAAGCAGTTTCAACAAGGCGCGACGGTCCAACCCCCTTACCGTGTGAAAAGAACCTGTCTTGGACCGCTTCGTAGTTTTTGATTTGGATTGCTTTCGATCCATCGCTTCTCCTGAGTCTGCAATTGTGAGTTACGGAACCATGGTTCCTGAGCCAGCGCCGGTTGCACTCGCGTTTCCGTACTTAAGCTTAACCACTTTGGCCTTTCCAAATCTGTAAATCGTCACGATAAACATATTGTCAAATTCGTTTTCGGGAATGACGGGAAAACTCCCACCACCAAGTGCTGCAATAATGGCCGGCACAGTGTTGTTGTGTCCGGCAACAAACACTACGCCGCCCCGGTTATTCGTGCTGATTTGCCGGACCAACTCATCCGTATTCTTCGAATCGATTTGCGTGACTGGCAAACTCAAATGGTTCGCGAGCGGTTGCACCGTCTGCTGCGTGCGGCCGTATTGCGAAGCGTAAAGCGCAGTCACGCCCGCGTTGCCCAGAATGCGTACCAACTCCTGCGCGCGTTCCTGACCCGCTGGACTGAGGTTCGGATTAGGATTGTCGGGTTCAATGTTCTTCTCAGCGTGCCGAACAAGGATAACTGTCGTGACCGGCCTGGAGAAAGTCGCAAAGTATGCAAATACTCCAACCGCGCCCAGGACGGCTAAGAGCATTGAAAACACGACAATAGTTCTAATTCTGGTGCGGGGGTCGGAGGGTTCTTCCATGATCGAATCTGGCTGATTCTCCCACTAGTGGTTGATGTTCCAATGGCCGCTTACAATAGCACCGGCCCGGAATTATTTCGACAATTTTGTCCTGACATGTCTCCCGTTTAGCCAAGTGCAAACAGGTTGGTAAGATGGTAGTCTATTGGTTAAGGCAATAAGACACATCACAGCAGGTGGTTCAATTGACTCACAATAATAAACCAGACTTGTCCGAGATTATCGCCGAGGAGTTTGGCGCCAACGCTACTTATGTCCAGGGTTTGCTGGACCGTTTTCGGAGCAACCCGGAGTTGGTGGACGAGTCTTGGCGAGCTTACTTCGCAGAGATGGGCGGCGATGGAGCCGCTTCGTCTCAACCTGAAACCTCGGGTAATGGAAAACCGTCGCCGGTCACCTTCGCGGAGCGCGAAAAGCCTCTGGAAAGCTCCGCCGCACGAACCTCATCGGCCGAGGCTGCACCTGCGCCACAAACAAAATCTTCAGCTCCGGCTCCTGTCAGTGGGCAAGCTGAGGTCATACCGCTTCGAGGTGGTGCGCTCAAGATCGTCGAAAACATGGAGGCCAGCCTCGCCGTACCAACGGCGACATCGCAGCGGCGCATTCCTGTAAAGCTGCTTGACGAAAATCGCCTACTAATCAATCAATATCTTCAAGAGAACGATCGCGGCAAAGCCTCTTACACTCATCTGATCGCCTGGGCCATCATCCAGGCGCTGAAAGAGTTTCCGCAGTTAAATGACGGCTTTGAGGTTATTGACAGCACACCGTCGCGTCTGCGTCGCGAGCAGGTGAATTTTGGTGTGGCAGTTGATTTAGTGAAGAAAGATGGATCGCGCACACTCCTGGTGCCAAACATAAAGAACGCAAATCAGCTGCGCTTCTCGCAGTTTCTTGCAGCCTATGATGATGTCATCAAAAGAGCACGCGAAGGGAGGCTTCAGGTTTCGGATTTTCAGGGCACTACCGTCACACTCACCAATCCCGGCACGATTGGCACGGTAGCGTCAACACCGCGGCTGATGCCGGGGCAGTCGATGATCATTGCGACTGGGGCCATTGAATACCCGGTAGAGTATCAGGCGATGGCGCCTGAGGCTCTTTCGCAACTCGGTATTAGCAAGTCGATTACAATCAGCAACACTTACGATCACCGAATAATTCAAGGCGCAGAGTCGGGTGCATTTCTGGCGCGCGTTCACGAACTCCTAATCGGTCAGCATGATTTTTACAACCAAATATTCGCTGACCTCGGCATTACTCACGCACCGCTGCGTTGGAATCTCGATCGCAATCCGTTTTTCCTGCCCGGTGATCACACTCGGGAACAAACGCGAAAAGAAGCGGCGGTGATGGAGTTAATCAATGCCTATCGCGTGCGGGGCCATCTGATTGCCGATATTGATCCGCTGCATGCTATGCCGGTGCTCTATCATCCGGAACTGGATATCGAAACCTATGGCCTAACGATCTGGGATCTTGATCGCGAGTTCATCACCGGCGGGCTGGCCGGCAAAGACATTGCCACGTTGCGCGAGATACTGAGCATCCTGCAACGGGCTTACTGCGGTAAGGTCGGCATTGAGTATCGCCACATTCAGAGTAAAGAGCAAAAACTTTGGCTGCGCGAACAGATTCGCCGAGAGCTTGTTGAGCCGGAATCGCTGCCGGTGGAGATCAAGAAACAATTGCTCTGGAAATTGATCTCGGCGGAGCAGTTTGAACGTTTCCTGCACACAAAATATCTCGGTCAGAAGAGGTTCTCGCTCGAGGGATGCGAAACAATCATTCCTCTCCTGGACCAGTTGATCGAGGGTGGCGCCGCCCGCGGCGTCGATGACATCACGATGGGCATGGCCCACCGTGGCCGTCTCAACGTGTTGGCAAATGTGATCGGAAAGTTTTGCGAGCGAATCTTTGCCGCCTTTGAGGGTTCAGTTCACCCCGAGTTTCCGGCTGACGAAGGTGACGTCAAGTATCACCAGGGCGCGGTCGGCGAACGCGAGACGGCCAGCGGGCGCAAGGTTAAGTTGACGCTTTCGCCGAATCCGAGTCACCTCGAAGCAGTCGATCCCGTTGTCGAGGGGATGGTTCGCGCTCGGCAGGATTTGTTGGTCGCTAAGGAGGGGAGGTCGCGTGAGGAAGTTATCGATCGAGCAATGCCCGTGCTACTGCATGGAGATGCTGCTTTTGCCGGGCAGGGCGTGGTCATGGAGACCTTGAACCTTGCCAGCTTGAAGGGGTATCGCACAGGCGGCACTATTCACATCATCATCAACAATCAGATTGGATTTACTACCTCGCCTGAGCAGGGTCGGTCGACAATCTACTCGACCGACGTCGCGCGAATGACGCAGTTGCCGATCTTTCACATCAATGGCGACGATCCGGAAGCTGCGTATCGGGCTCTGCGAATCGCCCTCGGCTATCGGCAGGAGTTCAACAAGGATGTAGTTCTTGACGTAGTCGGCTTTCGTCGTTTGGGACACAACGAGGGTGATGAGCCAAGCTACACGCAACCGTTGATGTATGCGCGCGTAAAAGCTCATCCGGGAGTACGCACAATTTACGCCAAGCGGTTAATCAAAGAAGGCGTCATTGACGAAGCTGAGTTAAGCCGCTTGACTCAAGAACGGGTTCAGCGCTATGAGGACGCATTGGCGCGCGCCAGGGAAGCCGTCGCCCAGCGGCAAGCTCCGCAACTGTCTGCTGCGCTCGAGGAGATTGATGGGTCTGAAGCAGTCGACACCGGGATCTCAGCGAACCTTATTCAATTAATCGCGCACAAGATAGCTGTGGTTCCCGAAGGGTTTCACGTCAATCCAAAAATGGTGGGCCAGCTTGCCAAACGAGCAAAAATGGGAGAAGGCGCTGCTCCGATTGATTGGGCTTTTGCCGAAGCGATCGCATTCGGATCATTGGTAACTGACGGCACGCGAGTTCGTCTGAGCGGTCAGGACTCCGGTCGAGGTACTTTTAGTCAACGCCACGCGGTCTTGTATGACACGCAAACAGGCAAGGCCTGGGTGCCGCTGTCTGAGGTGCGCTCAGAGCGAGATCCTGCGGCCCGGTTCGAAGTGTTCGACAGTTCGTTATCAGAAGAGGGTGTACTTGGTTTTGAGTATGGTTACTCTGTCATTGCCCGAGACGCCCTCGTTCTGTGGGAAGCGCAGTTTGGCGATTTCGTAAATGGCGCGCAGACAATTATCGATCAGTACATTGCGGCCTCTGAAGACAAATGGAAGCAGACTTCTCGTCTCGTATTATTGCTGCCGCATGGCTACGAGGGTCAGGGACCTGAACATTCCAGCGGGCGACCGGAAAGGTTTCTGCAACTTTGCGCTGAGAACAACCTGACTGTTTGCTACCCAACAACGCCGGCCCAATACTTCCATCTGCTGAGGCGACAGATTAGACCAGGCATGGAGCGGCCGCTCGTCGTTATGACGCCGAAGAGTTTGTTGCGTCTGCCGGCCGCTGCTTCAACTTTGGACCAACTAACGTCAGGCGGCTTCCACCCAATCATTGACGACGCGGAGATCAACGATCCATCGGCTGTCGAGCGCGTGGTGCTCTGCAGCGGCAAGGTCTACTACGAGCTGGCTGAGGCGCGAAAGAAGACTGGCGAACAGCGCGTCAGCATCGCGCGTGTCGAACAGTTTTATCCCTTCGCATTGTCGCGTCTACGGGAGGTGCTCGAGCGCTATCCGAATGCAAAACAGTTGGCCTGGGTCCAGGAAGAGCCAAGGAACATGGGTGGGTGGACCTTCATGGAAGCGCGTTTGGAGAATCTCCTCCCGCAATGCGACCGCCCCATATATATCGGCCGCGCTCCATCAGCTAGTCCCGCAACCGGGTCGTACGCCATTCACCAACTCGAACAAGCAAAGATTGTTCAAGAAGCTTTGACTGTTTAAATGTTCTAACTCGCCTTTTGTGCTTTGACCAACCTTCTTAAGCAAGCAATCACTCCACGAACCCATACGAACCAAACAACGAACTGCTACGAACCTAACCCCCCAAGATATGGCTTTGTGTGACAAAGTACTTGACAGAATTCACAATCCTAAGTATCATTAGCGGCGTGCGGAACATCCAACTAATCTCGCCGCCCGAGCAGGAAGCGCCGCCGGCTCTTCACGAGCGGGCCATGGACAATTTGCGCTACATCCGCGAAACGATGGAGCGGGCTTCGGCGTTTACGGGAATCTCAGGCTGGGGCCAAGTGGCAATCGGAGTCAGCGCGCTATTTGCAGCAGCTATTGCTGCCCGACAAGCGGCCTTTAAACTATGGTTAGCCATCTGGGTAGGCGAGGCAATAGTTTCATTGCTCATAGCTGGATGGTCCATCGATCGAAAGGCGCGCCGCACCAAGACACCGCTGCTGAACGGCGCTGGGAGAAAGGTCGTATTCAGCCTTTCTCCGCCCATATTTGCCGGTGTGTTGATGACTTGCGTGCTCTACCAGGCCGGCTTGACCAGTGTTATTCCGGGGATCTGGCTTTTGCTTTACGGTACCGGCGTGGTCACGGGTGGAATGTTCTCAGTGCCCGTGGTCCCAATTATGGGTCTATGTTTCATGGCGTTAGGCGCTGTAGCCCTGTTTGCTCCGCCGGCTTTCTCTGAATGGTTGATGGCGGCGGGTTTTGGTGGTCTGCACATAGTTTTTGGAGTGGTAATAGCAAGGAGGTACGGTGGCTAAACATTCAGTCCTAAAGCATTCAACGTATAAGAAGAGTGAATCAGCGGCAGCCTTGCGAGAGCTGCGCAACGCCAAAACTAAGAGCGCGGCGCCTTCACTCGATCGTTTGATTCATGAGCGACTGCGTCTGGGAATTATTAGTGCTCTCGCGGCGAACGAGGCTTTAACATTCAGCGATCTTAAGAGTCTGATGGACACAACAGACGGAAATTTAAGTGTGCATGCACGGAAGTTGGAAGACGCTGGTTACATCAGTTGCACTAAATACTTTGAAGGACGGTTGCCAAAAACTGAGTACAAGTTGACAGCTGTGGGCCGCCGCGCCTTGGAAAGCTATTTGAGCCACATGGAGTCGTTAATTCAGCAGATGCGCAATCGGTAACATTTTTTTGCCTTTGCGCTTTGCCACGCAAAGGCCTTTGTTGGAATGTATGTTCACTAACGTTAATCTTTCCGCTCCTCGGTTCCATGGTGTTACTCGGCGCTGCATTTATCTTGCTGGCTGCCGCTGTCGTATTTTTTTACGCGCTCGTAACGCGCAGATTGGTTTTAGCCCGGGGAGTGCCGGCGGTCGCCGTCATATTGGCGGCGACCTATCTGAGAATCATGCTGACCTTTTCTTTCAAAAGTAAACAAGTCCTCGCGCTCGGTCAGGAGAAACACTTTTGCGAGATCGACTGCCACCTTGCCTATTCGATTCTTGACGTTCACCGAGCAAAGAGACTCGGCAGCCCGCCAAATCAAACTACGACTGCCGGAAACTTTTTATGTGATTATTCCGCTGCATAAGAAGACGAGATTTCAACTCGGAGCTTGAAGGTCATTGCGAATGAAGAACTACGACGTAGTCATTGTCGGCGCAGGTCTGGCCGGCTTGCAATTGGCGCGATTGCTTGGCCGGCGTGGTTTGCGCGTTCTGCTCGTCGACCGCAAACCAAACCTCCACCACTCGATCCACACCACCGGCATTTTTGTGAGAAGAACCCTCGAAGATTTTGATATTCCCGAAGACTGTCTTGGTCGACCAATTCGCGACGTCACACTTTACTCACCGGCCCGACGGTCGATGGAACTGAGTAGTCCTCACGACGAGTTTCGCATTGGGCGAATGGGAGCTCTCTATACCAGACTTCTTAATCAATGCGTTTGCAACGGAGTTGAGTGGATGCCAGAGACTCGTTATGGTGGGCACCACTTGCTCAAGGGTGAGTCGGTGATTCGTCTTGACACGCCCAAAATCTCGCGCTGGGTGAAAGCGCGCTATTTGGTGGGCGCCGACGGGGCGAATTCGCGGATCGCATGTGATCTTGGATTAGACAGAAATCGCGAATGGATCGTCGGTGTCGAACAGGTGTTTACAAACATTCGTGTTGATGGCCCACCACGTTTGCACTGCTTCCTGGATCCGAGATTGGCCCCGGGTTATCTGTCTTGGCTTGCTCATGATGGCGAAGAAGCTCACGTCGGAGTGGGCGGCTATTCTTCACGCTTTGATCCATTGCAAGCGCTTCAGACTTTTCGCAGCAGCCTGAACGGAATAATGAACTTGGACCAGGCGACTCTCGTTGAACGGCGGGGCGGACGAATACCCGTGGGGGGCATCTTGCCGAATCTGGCAAATAAGAATGGATTGCTCGTGGGAGACGCAGCCGGCGCGGTCTCTCCTTTGACCGCCGGCGGTTTGGATCCGTGTATGCGCTTGTCGACTTATGCAGCACATGTGATTACTCAATACCTGGCAACTCAAGACACCGACTCGTTGCTTAATTATTCGGGAGATCTCTTTCGGGCGCGCTTTACATCCCGATTGTGGATGCGCCGGTTACTAAACAACGGCAATCGGGAATTAATGGAGATTGCTTTTGGAATGATGCGTTTGCCCGTGCTTAGCCATCTTGCCTGGCACGTTTTCTTCGGACGGGGGTCGTTTCCGGATGTTGAGGAAGAGATGGCGCCACAGCCGGTTTTCTGAAACCGCAGCTGTTGGCGTCTATTGAATTTGGTTTAGAGTTCAACCTTTAGGTTGCCGTTTCGCCGCCACAAACTAAAGTTTGAACTCTAAACTGACATTAAACGCTCAACGTAGCTTGTCACATAGGCTGTATGTGGATTGCCACGTTGTCGCGGAGTGAACGGACATCGAGAATACAACTTCAGGATAATGATCAGTCGTGTAATGTAAGGAGCAAATCGATGCTGAAACGAATCATTGCCATCGCGTTCATATTTGCCTGCACATCCGTAGCCTGGGCCATCCTCGGCGGCACAATCTTTACGCGCACCTACTCGTCTGACGCTGTTTCTCAGAACCGCGTGACTTCTACCTGGGGCGCGCCACAAAACCAGGCGCCGCCCAGCGCCTCGTTCAAGACCATTCTTAGCAGACCCCAGGAAACAATTGAGAACAACAAGAAGACTATCAAGACGGTGCAAGAAGAGGTGATTACGGAGTTACCACTGGAGAGCAGTTCTATAGACGTGGGCCTTGAACTCGAGCATAGACAGAAAGGGTTGCTTTGGTACAGCACATACAAGGTTGCCTTCGCGGGCGATTACGGTTTTCGCAATACCAGTGACAAAGAACAGACTATCGATTTCACTTTGAAGTTTCCCACGTCCCAGGCAATCTACGATAATCTCGCATTTACCATCGACGGCGCAGCACTCCCGATCACCAATCACGATAACGTAGCGAGCGCTGCTGTAAAGATCGCTCCGGGCAAAACCGCGCAACTCAAAGTTGGCTACAGCTCACAAGGGTTGAATGAATGGCGCTACAGCTTCGGCAGCAGCAACGTTGCCCAGGTGCGAGATTTCAACCTGCGCATGAGAACCAATTTCAAAGAGATCGACTTCCCTGACAACACTCTTTCACCCTCCCAAAAGCGGGAGAACAGCAATGGCGGTTGGGACCTGCGATGGTCATACACAAACCTGCTGTCCGGCTATCAGATCGCGATGATGATGCCAGAGAAACTGCAGCCGGGCCCGCTGGCCGGCAAGATCAGTTTGTTCGCGCCTGTCTCACTCTTCTTCTTCTTTTTTCTGATGTTCATCATCACTACGATGCGTGGTATCGAGCTTCATCCGATGAACTATTTCTTTCTGGCCGCCGCCTTTTTCTCCTTTCACTTGCTGCTCGCCTATCTGGTGGATCACGTCTCAATCCATGTGGCCTTCACGATCTCCGCCGCAGTCTCTGTCTTTCTTGTAATCAGCTATCTGCGTCTGGTGGTAGGGATGCGCTTTGCGAGTCGTGAAGCCGCGCTGGCTCAATTCATCTATCTCATAATGTTTTCCTACGCGTTCTTCCTCGAGGGTTTCACCGGTCTCGCCATCACGATTGGATCTGTTTTGACCCTGTTTGTCGTGATGCAGGTTACAGGGCGAATTCGCTGGGCAGACAAGTTTGCTCTTAAGCCTGCAAACGAAGCGTCGCCGGAACTAAGCTGACTGTTAATGAAACTTCTAATGGAGCGTTAAGACTTCGGACCCCTCTTCTCCTTTGGTTCCTTCTCGAGGTGTCAAATGACCGAAATGAATCTCAGCGGGATTGTTCGCGGCAAAGGGGGCGCAGGTTTCTGGCGCCGCCAGTTTTTTGTGACGCCGACTCGTCCCCAGATCGCCTCGTTTGGGCCTACGCCGGGAACATGAGTCATCACGCAAGGAAGAACTTAAGCGAAGGTACAGGCGAATCACTGGGAATGACATTGACCAGAGGTTGGCAATATTGAACGACTAGTGACCGGGCCGATTTCTTCCTCATCTCCAAGCGCCGAATCCGTCTGGCTTTCATGGGTTTTGCGCCCTGTGCTCGATCAAAATCCATCCAAACTTTGCTCGTTGTTTCGTCGTACACCGAACTGCGCTGGCGAGAACGCCCTCTAAAACTCAAGTCATGAAAGCCTTTTTTTCTTTTTATTCTGATGCTCTGAAGATTGCTCTTCAGTCTATTTTTGCGCATAAACTGCGCGCCTTCCTCACGTTAATTGGGATCATTATTGGAGTGGCATCAGTAGTTGCGGTCGGCGCTTCGATCAGCGGCCTGAATACCTATGTCACTGAGAAAGTTGGGAAGATTCTCGGTAGTAACCATTTCATGATTGCTCGGATGGCCTTCTCCGGTCGTATGTCGGATGACGAGTTTGAGCGCCGCAATCGTCGCAACAAGCGAATCAATTGGGACGACTACGAGTGGGTGCGGGATCATTGCACTTCTTGTAGCGAAGTGGGGGCCGAGGTTGGAAGCAACATCGATCTAAAGCAGGATGGAATCGAGTTTCCCGGTGCCATCGTCTTTGGTGCCTCGGCCAACATGGTGGACGTTGAAGACAAGGAAATCGCCGAAGGACGCTTCCTTTCCGCTGACGAAGTACAGCGCTCCGCGCTCGTGGTTGTTCTTGGTGGAGACATAAAGGATAAGTTTTTCGCTAACATCAACGCCATCGGCAAGACACTGAAAGTGCGTGGAATGCCTATGCGCGTAGTCGGCGTGGAAGAGAAGCGTGGCTCTTTTTTTGGCGATTCAATCGACCGGCACATTTACATTCCAGTAACAACCCACCTTCAAATTTTTGGTCGCAATGGCTTGCAGATACATGGAAAGAGCCGCAGTCGTGAGAATTTTCAGGCTGTCATTGAAGAGGCGCGCGTGGCGATGCGAAACAAGCACCGGCTGAAGGGAAACGAAGAAGACGACTTTGGACTCGTCAACGTGCAGGAATTGAACAATCAGATTGATGAATTCACCGGCAGCATAGCGAAAGTAGTAGTACCTATCACGGCAATCACGCTCCTGGTTGGTGGGATAGTTGTAATGAATATCATGTTGGTCAGCGTCACCGAGCGCACGTTTGAAGTGGGACTTCGCAAGGCTGTGGGTGCGACCAAGCGACAAATATTGACGCAATTCCTGATCGAGTCGGGCTTGCTTTGTGCACTTGGAGGTGTGCTCGGGCTGTTGCTGGCCTGGGGCGTCTGCGTCTTGATCACTGTGCTGGCGCAGATCACCATGACGATCACCCTTGGCTATATTTTGTTGGCGCTGATTGTTTCGACGGGTGTGGGCATGATTGCTGGTATCTATCCGGCGTTCAAAGCAGCACGCCTTGATCCGATCGTAGCGCTGACACACACAACTTAACGGATATGAAGATTCGATTTCCAAAGGGTGTATTCGGCGAGACCATCAAGATGGCGCTCGATAGTGTCAGATCGCACAAGTTTCGTAGCTTTCTCACAGTGTTGGGAATAGTGATCGGCGTCTTCACCGCGATCGTGATCGCCTCAATCCTCACGGGTTTGCGCCAAAACATCATCGCCATCATCGAAGAGTACGGCACGAACAACATCTACGCCTTTCACCTTTCGACCGGGCCCCGTGTGACTTCTGATCGCTCTGAGCGTACTCGCAAACCACTTACCGCGGCTGATGCCGAAGCGATCAAAGAGCGCACGAGCGCTGTCGAAGATATTGCTCTGGTGGCTCCGAATGTGGGGTACAGCGGCGGTCCGTTTGACGACAACGTTACTTACCAGGGTCATAATTACCGTTGGGGCAACACTCAGGGCGTCAGTTCAAACTATGCGAACATCGCCAATATCGTTTTGCGGGAAGGTCGCTTTATCACTGATCTGGATGACCAACAGCGAAGTAATGTAATGGTTATCGGTGTTAATGCGGCGGACGCTCTCTTTCCAGGAATGGAAAGCAACATCGCCGGCACCCAGGTTCGCATGGGTGGTTACAACTTCGAGGTTATTGGGGTCCTGGAAAAACGGAAAGCAGGGTTTTTTGGTGAGAATGAAGAGGATAACGCCGTGTTCATTCCTTTTCGCACCGCCCAGAAACTCGCGCCCGCCAGAGGGTACGTGTTGCTGATTATCAAGGGCCGCTCTACTCAATTGAATGAAGCGTTAACGCAGTCGGAAGAAATTCTGCGTCGCCGCCGCAACGTGAAGTTCGGCGATCCGAATAATTTTGACATTAAGACAGCGGACAAATTTATTGAACAGTTCGACAGCATCTTTGCGATGGTCGGTTTGTTGGCAATCGCGATCTCGTGTCTCGGGCTATTGGTGGGCGGTATAGGTGTAATGAATATTATGCTCGTGAGTGTCACTGAACGAACGAAGGAGATCGGGATTCGCAAGGCAATCGGAGCCCGTCGCCGAGACATTGTTCGGCAGTTTCTATTCGAGGCGATGACGCTGACGTTCTTTGGGGGAGTGCTTGGCGTCTTGCTCGCAGTCGCAATTAGCAAGCTGATCATGTGGCTCGTGCCTCAGCTACCCGCCTCTGTTCCAACCTGGGCTGTGGTAACCGGATTGACCGTTTCGGTTGGCGTCGGTCTGATCTTTGGCGTCTGGCCTGCTCGCAAAGCCTCACGGCTCGATCCCATCGAGTGTCTGCGTTACGAGTGATTCTGTCTAAATTTCAGCTTTCTCAGCGCACCCACCGTTTCTCTGTGAAACATACCGTCAACCTTCTGGGTTTTCTTCAGCAGGTTTTTTGAGTAACAAATCGATCCACGAAACTACATGAATCAAAGACACGAACTGACACCAAACGTTGTTAGTGTTATTAATGTAGAAGTTTTCATGCCGGTAATCAGTAGATGACACAACAACGCGATTTCATCAAAGAATTTCTCGGCTACATACAGGTCGAGAAGGGCCTGGCACGCCACACGATCTCGAGTTATGGCAATGACCTCAAACGCCTCAATGCCTGGGCAGCAAAGACCGGGCAAGCTATTGAAGACCTCAAACGCAACGATCTGAGGAAATGGATCATGAGTCTCTCACGGGAAGGCTTGTCGCCTCAGTCAGTCGCCAGGGCTGTCAGTGCGGCTCGAGGCTTTTTTAAGTTCCTGATGCTCGATGGGCACAACGTGGATCAGCCGACTGAAGACCTGGATACGCCTCAACGTTTCGCCCATTTGCCTCGATTTCTTAACGAAGCTGAGATGAACCGCCTGCTCGCGGCACCCGACATTGCCACCGAACCAGGTATTCGCGATCGAGCCATACTGGAATTAATGTATGCTGCGGGTTTGCGAGTGTCCGAGCTTGTTTCGCTGAAGCAGACAGACATTGACGTGCTTGCCGGGCTCGTTGTTTGTCATGGGAAAGGCAGCAAAGAGCGCCGAGTACCCATCGGTAAGAGTGCTATTCATTGGGTGCAACGTTATAGCGCGCTCCGAGCCGCATATGGGCAATCACACTCATCGTACTTTTTTTCGCAAGGTGGCAAAGGGCTGACTCGTTACCTTGTGTGGGCCATGATCAAGCGCTACGCAAGACAGGCAGGTTTGGAAGACATCTCACCGCACACGCTGCGGCACAGCTTTGCTACGCACTTGCTGCAACGCGGCGCTGATTCGCGCTCCGTGCAAGCTCTGCTGGGGCACAGCGATATTTCAACAACGCAGATTTACACTCACATCACCGATCGCCATCTGCGCGCCGCCTATGATCGCCACCACCCACGGTCACGGATTGCGGACAAGCGTCCGAAGGACGTCAAGGGGATTTCGAAATAGGATTCCTCGCTCAACGCGTAACGCTTGCCGACCGCAACTCCCTCGCTAATTGGATACGCATCTGGAGCTCTTCCCTTAGGTTGGGTTTGAGTGCAAGGCAGTGGTCAAAGTCTTCCTGGGCTTGCCCTTCCTTGCCTTGAAGCAGCAGGGCTAATCCCCGATTCATGTAGGATTCAGCGAGATTGGAATTGAGCGCAAGTGCACGGTCAAAGTCGGAAATCGCGCGCTCCATATTTCCCTTGTCCATCAGGCTTGTGCCCCGACCTTGATATGCCTCGGCAAAACTTGAGTTGAGCTCAATTGCCCGATTGAAGTCGCTGAGTGCGCCGTCGAAATCCTTAACTGTGAGCCGCGCGTAGCCCCGGTTATAGTAGACTTGAGGGTGATTGGGATTGAGCGTGATGGCGCGGTTAAGATCAACCAGGCCCCCCTCAACGTCGCCAAAGTCCTGCCGCAGCGTCCCGCGGTTATTGAAGGCTTCGAATAGATTCTTATCAATCGAAACGGCACGATCAAAATCCATCATCGCTCCCTTCAGGTCTCCTTTTGCTCGGCGCGCAGCTCCGCGATTCAGGTAAGCCGCGGCCAGGCCGGGATTGATCTTCAACGCCTCGGTACAATCAGCGATGGTGGCATCAAAGTCGCTTTGTTGGTAAAAAACGACCGCGCGATTGTTGTAAGCATTTGCTGTGAACGGATCTATGACTCTGATTTGATTGGCTTCGTGTTGAAGACCGGTGAACCCATTTGAGCTGCGCCAGTCATTTCGGCCGAGCTGTTTCGTAGGAATGAGATGAGAGCTGATCTCGATCGCCTTTGTGAAGGCGTCCGCCGCCGCAGTCAAATCACCTTTGTGGAGGTTTTTCATTCCGTCCTGGTAGGAGCGTACTGCCGAGTCAGGGGTTTGTGCCTTAGCGGGAAAGTTACCGCAGAAACCAACCATCAGCGTAATTAACAAAATTCCGAAACATCGCATCACTCACCTCCTTACCGTTTAGAGTGATGCTGTTCTTACGGGCTGCTAAGTAACCGGTGTGGGCCGGTAATGTAAGAATGGCGTCACTCACGGCGAAACCTGGTCCGAAGATCCAAGAAAATTGAACTGTGACCGATGAGTGCGCTAAAATGCGGGACGTCGACGATGCATCTTTAACGCGCCTCAAAGGGGCCGCCAAATTTGTGTTGTCATGGAGCCTCGTTGCTATCGCAAGTAGTAGCGAGGCTTCTCACTCTGAACTAGATCCTCAATATCAAAACGCATTGGCGAACAAAAAGTTACAAAGAAAAGCGTGTCGGTTTACTAATTCAAACACCGCAAGCGGAACGTTTGTGTCAGAAACTTTGGCCGAAACTTCACCCCTGCCTGTCCTTCTAACCGGAACCAGGTGCGATTGTCGCAGCGTGGAAAGAGATCTATGCCGACTTTCGCTTCTCTTATGTGCCCGTACGAACTTATGCACTAATAGTTCTTGTACAAAATAATGTTTCTATTGAAAAAACCTTCCAATGAGCAGATTCAACAATTCGTTCTTTCACAGCGTGATATCCCCTTTTCTTATGCGGAAGTCGGAGCAACTAGGGACCATCCCACTGAGGATTACACGATCGACCATAACCGCCGAAAACTCGGAGCCGGTGCACGAATATTCGAACGGGCAGTAGCTGCGCTTAAGGAATGGAAGCAGTTTGATCTCGGCTGGGTGCAAATGGTTCCGGCAGGCACGCCGATCGAAGTCGGCTCGGTAGTTGCCATTCTCACCAGGCACTTCGGCTTTTGGTCTCTAAATGCCTGCCGTGTCGTTTACCTTGTCAATGAGGATGGACCGGTGAAAAAGTTTGGCTTTGCGTATGGAACCTTAGCGAGTCACGTTGAGCGTGGTGAAGAGCGGTTCATCATTGAATGGCACGCGGATGACGATTCTGTCTGGTATGACATTCTGGCTTTCTCACGGCCGAACAAATTTATCGTAAAACTCGGTTTGCCCCTGACGCGAATGCTACAGAAACGGTTTGCGCGGGATTCGCTAGCAGTACTAGCCAAAATGGTAGATAAGACTTAGCACTCCTACTATTCCAGGTTGTCAAAACCGGGCGCGAGCATCTGCGTCATTCGCTCCGGATTCTTGATCCGTTGGGCAGTCATCCACGCGTCCGCTTCTGTTATCAACTGGAGTCCCCGCTCATCGGCGATTGCCTCACCAAGACGCCGTCGCGACGCCGCAGCGTAAAGCGCCATGTCGGCCATTTCAAAGCCTTCAACAGCTTGGGATAGATAGGTAATTGCGCTGGCCTTGTCCCCCCGAGATCCTGCAATGCCGCCCCGTATCAACACTGCCAGAGGATCAGCCCACAGAACCTGTTCTTTCGAGATCTTTCGCGCCATATTCTCCGCGATCTGCAAACGCTGCTCGCGCTGACTTCCGGCCGCGCTGGCTATTGCTGTTCGCGCGCGCAAGTGCCTGCATTCCACGCGAACCGTCTGAATACGGAGAAGCATAGACTCTTCAAGGAATTTCAATTGGCCCTCGATCTGTTTGTATGCCACCTCCGAATCCCCTGTGTACAATTCAATCTGCGCGAGCGCCAGAAGTGAGCTGTAATGCTGCAAATGAAAGTCCTCATGTGTCCAGGCCTTCAAGGCCTGAACAACTTCATCGCGGGCTTGGTCCGGATCATCCGCCGCCAACCAAATCAGATTCATGCGCGTGCGCAGGTCTGTAGCGGCAAAGAGATTTCCCTGTTCTATCGCCGCCGACAAGAGACGGGGAACTCGTCGTGAGACCTTCGCCACTTCACCGAGAAACAATAGGCTGCTCAGCATAAAGCGATTAGCGATCGCCAGCTCCCAGGTGACCCCGGTGCATTGATCTCGCAGCACTTCGGCGGCGCGCTCGCAGAGTTCCGCCGCCTGTTTCCAACGTCCTACCAGGTAGGCAACCATCCCGCTGGCCCAGATCGAAAGACCTATTGCGTGGGGATGTCCAGTCTTGTACGCCAGGTCTTCTGCCATTTGACGAACTTGCAGTGCGCGCCGCCTTGCCGAAGTTCCAGGCGCCGCGGATTGTACGGCCTCGAAAGCCATCGCCCGAGCGATTCGATACGGTTCACCGGCGCGCAAGGCGAGCAGCAAGTGCCGGCTCTGAAAATCAGCAGCGCGGATCAGATCAACCATCCCCAACCCGGCGGCCCCGGCCCAGCAAATATCAATGCGGCCCAGGTTCGACTCGGACACAGTGCTTTCGTCGTGTTCATTGAACTTCAGGCCCTGCAACCGAATTTGCAAACGCCTCAAGGTCAATGATAGCAATGCCCTCTTTGGACCAGCGGGAAGCGTGAAGCCAACTGCCGATAGCACCGAACGAAGTACCTGGAGACCTTCTTTGATGTGACCACCCATTAACAACTGCTCGGCAGCCCGTCGTTGAAAATCCAGACTGCGCGATGCTGAGGCGTTGCGCGAAAGCTCGAGGTAGGTCTCGGCAGCTTCTGCAGGGCGGCCTGCATTCGCCAGCGCATCGGCGAGACCGCATTTCATTTCGATAAGCTCGGAACCTTGAGCCGGCGCCAATTCCAAGGCGCGGCGATAGAAAGACCCCGCGCGATCAAACGCGAGGGTTGCGTTCGCCTTCTTCGCGGCGATGGCGGCGTGACTTGCAGCCCTCACTCGCTCACCCGCGCCCAGGTAATGTTCGAACAACGATTCCGGATCGTCGATACTGCGAGTCTCGAGTGCCTGGGCCAGGCGACGGTGAATCTGCTTGATACTTGTTTGATCCAGTTGGCAAGCCAATGTTTCACGGATGCGATCGTGGTAGAGCTCTACACTGCGTTCGGCGCCACCGCTCCGCAGAATGTTCGCCGCGCGCAATGAGCTCATCAAGGGCAACTCGTCGCCAGAGAGACCGGCGGCTTGAAAGGCAACTTCCTGATTGATGGGACGACCCGCTACTGCCAATACGTCAACGAATTGGCGCGTTCCTTTGGGGAGGTGTTTGAGCCGTTCATCAAGCATGACTCCGAGAGTGATTCCCGTCGTTGAGATGTGATCGCTGGTTTGTGCATAGCTCGCCAACTGTTCCAACAGGAAGGGGTTGCCGCGGGCCTCGCGCACAATCGAATCGATAAACAACGATGCAGCGGGAAATCCCACGGGAAGCAGACTGGCTGCGAGCGTGGCAGCCTCGTGCCTTGTAAGTGGAGTTACCTCAAGTTCCCGACAAGTCTCAGAACCTGCTCGGTTGAGCAGAGCTTCAAGGAACGGTCTGTTTTCGATGTCTTCAGTACGAAAGCTTGCTAACAACAGCAGCGGTGGGGCATCAGGTGGACGGAGCAGTTCCTCGAGCAGGGTTGTGCTGTCGGCGTCAGACCATTGCAAGTCGTCGACCCAGATGACCAGAGGATGGCGGTCCGTAATTCGACCAAGTAGTTCGCGCAAGGCGGTAAACGCGCGCCGTCGCAACGTGAATCGATCCGGAGTTTCGTGTTCACGTTGGGGCGCATTGAACACGCAGTCTACCTGTAACATCACCGGAAATAGCCGGGCGAGCGCGTGGACATCACGTGGCATTAATGCTTCAGCTCGCGCATCAGGCAGTGACAGCAAGAATCTGGTGAGGCTATCCACAACTCCATCGATCGCTTTGTAAGGCACCGACTCGCGCTCGTAACAACGGCCATCAAGAATCACCGCCCCATCGTCTTGTTCCTGGAGATTGTCGAGGAAGCGGCGCACAAGAGCACTTTTCCCCATTCCGGAATTGCCATGAACGTACATTCTTACTGTGTCGCCCCGTTTGATCGCCGAGAACGCTTGCTCTAGTTCTTTCAGATGACGTTCACGACCAACGAAAGGTGCATCCTGAACGGACGCCGGCACTCCGGTCGGGGTGATCGGCGTTCGTTGAGGGACAGATTTACCATGGCTCAGAATGCGCAACACTTCACGACCCGACGGGCGGTGACGCGGATCGCGCTGCAGCAGCCTCATGCAAAGGTCGTTCAATTCCGGCGGCAAGTCCGCAACTATTTTGTTGGGCGCCGGAGGGTCGAAGTTTTGCTTATTGATCATCACTTGAAAAAACTTGCCCGAAAATGGCAATCGACCGGTCAGTGCCTGATAGAGAATTACGCCCATACTGTACCAATCACTTGCGGCTGCAACTGGTAGTTGGGCCCCTTGCTCTGGAGACATGTAATCGGGTGTTCCAGCGACACTGATGCTCTCGTGCTGACCATGACCCTCAACCTCAGCAACGAGACCGAAATCGAGGATCACGACGCGACCCTCCTTTGTCACGAGAACATTCGACGGCTTAATGTCACGATGAAGTTTTCCCGTCTGGTGCAGACCGTAAAGGCCGTCGGCAAGTTGGCGCAGCGCGGTTTCCAGTCGTGGAAGATCAAGATTGGAAAGCGAAAGAGTCATGTCTACGGAACTCTCCGGATATGGCTCATCTGAGAAGGTAATGCGATCGCGAGGAAGCTCCTGCGTTTCTGCTTCATAATTAGTGATCGCGCTTTCGGTTTCGGGCCTGGTGTTTTTTAGAAGCGTAGGAGTGATGGAATCCTGGTTGCTACGCCTGGCGCGATAGCCGGGTCGCACATATTCGAGAAAGTTCACACCCTCAACCAGTTCCATGGTGAAAAACCAGTACTGACCGTCTGACATGAACTCGTAAAGGGAGATAAGGTTTGGGTGGGAAACGTCCGCGAGCGATCGAAACTCATTCTTGAAGCGGGAGATGTGACTGGCCCCCGTGTGCGTCAGAGCTTTTAGCGCGACGACCTTATCAGTTTCGCGGTCGTGCGCTTCATAGACTACGCCCATTCCCCCGGAGCCTAGTCTGCGGCGGATGCGGAAACGGTCGGTGCCAATAAAATCACTCGTGGTTTGGCTCATCAGCTGATAACGGCACTGCTAATTGACTCAGCAAAGTGTGAGTTGAATTGTAAGTCGCGCTACAGAAAAGCTCCACACAGTGTGCGGGTAGCATCGAGGTAATCTGTACGCTCGCGACTTGGATGAAGGTGCCTCAAACCGCGGGCTCTGTTATAACGTAGCGAATCTTAATAAAGACGCAAAAGCAACGCGGGCGTGACGCCAGGCGCGAAGAGGTGAAAAATGGATTGGCGCGTACTTCTTTCAACGTTCGGTGTCATTTTTCTGGCGGAGATGGGGGATAAGACCCAACTGGCTGCGATGACGATGGCGGCTGAGTCAAAGAAACCGTGGGCAGTTTTCCTCGGCGCATCGTTGGCCCTGGTTGCGGTTTCAGCGTTTGGCGTTCTAGTTGGCTCAGCAATCGGAAGCTACATTCCAATTGTCTGGGTCAAACGAGTTGCCGCTGTTGCTTTCATTGTCATTGGCGTACTGATCCTGCTCGATAGGTTCTAGGAAATGGACGCCTCAACTCCCGTGGCGTCTCTGCTGTTGGGGCGGCATTCAATTTGCTGAACTGCCCAGGTCAATTGTGCATGCAATCCGGTAGCAACTTCTTATCAAAAGGGGGTCACGGATGAGCTCTAACTCTTCACAAGGCTACGTCGTCAATCCGGCTATTGAGTTTCGGAATGTTTCTCTAAGCTTCGATGACAGGCCTGCTCTCATAGATGTTAGCTTCCAACTCGACCACGAGGAAATGATTTTTCTAACCGGCAAGTCCGGGTCAGGCAAATCTGTGTTGCAGCATCTAGCGATTGGTCTCATACAGTCTGATGAGGGCCAGATCTTCATAGAGGGTTGCGAAATTGAGACACTCGACGAGTCTGACCTGCTGGCAATACGCGGAGGGTCCATGGGAATGGTCTTTCAGGACGACACCCCCTTTAGCAGCCTCACGGTCTATGAGAATGCCGCCTACCGACTTGAAGAGCATGGGTGGAGTGAAGAGCAAATCGAAAAAGCCGTGTCAGAGGTGTTGCGTTTTGTGGGACTCGAAGGAGAAGAAGACAAGTTGCCGGAAGAGCTTTCGGGCGGAATGAAGCGTCGGCTCGAGATCGCTCGTGGTTTAATTGGCTGGCCTTCGATAATGTTGTTCGACGAACCTACAATCATGCTTGATCCGATAGTGGCCGGACAGGTGCTTGATCTCGTCATTCGCGCGCGGGACGTCAATAATATCTCTTCTCTCTATGTGACAAAGAAAGTAAACGAGATTCCTTACCTGGCAAACTACTGTGCGGCAGTGGACAGTAACGGGGAAATAGTGGTTCGTGAAGCTTCCGCAGACGAACTTCCACGCGCTCGTGTTATGGTGCTCGACTCCGGCAAGGTTATCTTCGTGGGTAGCGTTGCCGAATTTCAAAACAGTGATTTACCAGCGGTCAAAGAATTAAGAACCTTAGACGTGCACGACCATTCAGCCGATCCTTACTACCCCGATCCCTGGGACAAGCGGCGGAAACCGAAGGAAGAGATCTTATAGATGCCGCAAACTCCGCACACCGAACGCCACTTCACATCCGGTGAAGTGGTTCGTGACGTTGTGATTGGAATGTCCGACGGTTTGACAGTGCCGTTTGCGCTTGCCGCAGGCTTGACGGGTGCCGTGAACTCGACCCAAATCATCGTCACAGCGGGTTTGGCGGAAATTGCTGCCGGCTCAATCGCCATGGGCCTGGGCGGATATTTGGCCGCTAAGAGCGATGCCGAGCATTACGCAAAGGAGCGTGAGCGGGAAAAGCGCGAAGTGGCTGAGATTCCTCATGAGGAGATGCGCGAAGTTTCAGAGGTTTTTCAAGCTTACGGATTGAGCGAGGAGGAAACCTGGCCCATAGTTCAAGCGCTACGCAAGCAGCCCAGGAACTGGATCGATTTCATGATGCGCTTTGAGCTGGGCTTGGAACGGCCGGACCCAAGACGAGCTGTCATCAGCGCACTGACAATCGCGGGTGCTTACATCGCGGGAGGCTTTATTCCGCTGGCACCCTATATCTTCTCACATACCCCTTCGGTCGCTTTGCTTTTTTCCGTGGCCGTAACGCTGGCGGCGTTATTGATTTTTGGTTTTGTGAAAGGAAGATTCACCGGCACCAGGCCGGTGCGCAGCGCGCTACAAACGGCTCTTATCGGGAGCGTCGCCGCCGGTGCGGCTTTCCTGATAGCTCGTCTGATTTCGGCGTAGCGTTGTTTGGAGGGTTAGAACTTCACTCGATTGTTTAGATCTCGCAAGGCCGCGACGTTTTTCAACTGCAACGAAAACTCAGAGTTTCCCACTCTCATTTCCACCACATCTGCCCGAGCAATCTTGTTGAAGATCGGATACGGTACCGAAACTTCGAGCACTTCCTTCATTACGTCAATCAATCTATCGGTATTGACGTCTTGCTTTACCAGGTCCATCTTGCCGAGGCGAATTGTCTCTCCGTTGGCAACGACCGACAGATCCCGCTGAGTCAGGGAATGGCGTTGGTCCCAGTCCTTCGTCTCAAAGACTAATTGAACGGTGGCATAACGAACGTAATCGAGCTGCTTGCCAGGAGCATGTAGCGAGGCCGAGACACTTACGCAAGTGTCCTTGAGTGTGGTCTGCAAACTTTTGGCGCCGCCGCAGGTGATCCGCATCTTTCGCAGGGTGATCACCGTTTCGTGATTGAACCCATCGTACAGCGCTTCGATCTTGCCGCCATGATTGATTGTCTGCGGAACAGGAAGCGCCGCCTTGGTCTCTCGGAAGTTTCCGGATAAAACCTGCGAAAACATAATGAGGCCAAACAGCATAAAGAAAGCCAGCTTTTTCATTGATAGGAAACTCCCGGGAATTGAAGTGTTAAAGTCGGGAAAGTGAGATGAAACAGGCAAGGACGGCAACTCATCGCTTCGACGACGGGTGCAGCCGCCATTAGCAACATAGCGAAGCGTAAGCAGATATGTCAACCCACAATCTCGTGAGGTAGCTAATTATCCAATTTCCGCCATTCGCCACAAGTGTCTATCTCACACTCGTGCGGGTAATAAGCCTGAACAAGTTTATCGGCTGCAGTTTTAGCTTCTGCCAGCTTCCAGCGGTAAAACTCGATGGGATGGCGAGTCCCTCCAGGAGGTTCACGAACCTGGACAAAGAACCGGTGATTCTCAGATATCGCCAATGCCCTGATCGTCTCTCCTAAATGAAAACGTCGCCAAGTGCTCATATGCCCCACCGCGGTGGACAGTTCTTGCAGACTTCATTCTAGCAAAGTCCCAAACATATCGGTGTCATTCAATGTGCTTTCGCTTACTGGGTCAGCAGTTTGAGCTGATGTCTACCTCCTCCCGCATACTGATTCGCCCTCTATGATTCCTCACCCTCTGTGATTCCTCATCAGAGTGGTTCGCTTGCCTACTCTCATTCACGCCGCGGCTTTAGCCCGGCGGTAGAGTTGCGCCGCTATTTCTACTAACGGTTTGGAGTGGGCCGCCCAGTGCATGTCGCCGCAGAGGAAACCGTTAAAACGATTCCAAGTGATGGGTGCTGCCGTTGAACCGGGCTAAAGCCGCGGTGTGAATGAGATGGGTACGAAGGCAAACTGACCCACCTCCGTGGTTTCGTGAACTGGTCGGACAAACATTGGGGTTGCAGTCAAATTTCCTGTAACTTTTCCCTCAATCACGTGTTTTAGCTAGTGTAGCGCAGCTTATGGCGAGCGAAGACGAAGAGTTCACCATGCTCTTTAAGGATTTCTATCCAAGCCTTTGCCGGTTCCTGGAGTGCCTGCTGGGCGGCCGGGCTGCGCTCGCTCAGGATCTGGCGCAGGAGAGTTTTTTGCAATTGCATCGCACAGCCTGGGGTACGGTGCCCCCGCAGGAAGCGCGCTTCTGGCTTTATCGAGTGGCGCGGAACTTTGCGCTGAATGAGTTTCGCAAAGGCCAAACGCGCCATCGGCTCTTTGATCGAGTGGTCGATGTCATGCGCCCGCGAACACGCACGCCGGAAGAAGAATACGAACTGCAAGAGCGGCAACAACTAGTTATCGATATGATGCAAAGCTTACCAGAAGACCAGCGCGTGGCATTGCTGCTGCGGGAACAAGAGCAGTTGAGCTACCGCGAGATTGGACAAGTGTTGAGTGTGTCTGAGAGCAAGGTAAAGGTCGACATATTTAGGGCGCGCTCGGCGCTGCGTGAGCGCTGGTCAAGGCGAGCGCAGGTTCACGGAGCAAGTGGTCACTAAACAGACTGGGAATAGCATAAATGAGTTGTGTTTGGATTGAAAAGATTTCTTCCTTAATCGATGGTGAACTACCGCCTGCTGAAGCGCGTGGTTTGGAACGGCACGTGGTGGAGTGTGGCGAGTGTCAACGGGCGCGCGCCGACTTTCTAACCTTCCGCAGTCAAATCGCTGCTTACAGTCCCGCGCTCGATCTATCAGCTTCGCATGAAACGTTGGGCAAGATCCTGGAAAGGGATTCCTCGGTCCCGGTGGTGCCAGCGCGTGGCGCTCGTTCCGTCCCATTGTTTGGTGCTTTTCGTTTCGGTCCGACTTTCGCAGTCGTTGCAGTGCTCATGGTCGCGGGAATAGTCGGCCTGGAGTTCTATCGAGGTACCCAGCGTCAGATTCAGAACAACCCTTCGACAGATGAATTGCTGGCAAATAAAAAATCGGCAACTAAAACCCCTGCGCCGAAGGTGCCGTCAAGTCGCAGTTCAAGCCCGATAGTTACCGATTCAAGCGGTGCAGCCACCGCGAAACCTACGGGCGGCAGACGGCCGAAGCCGAAGGTTCGTCCATCTATCGATATTCCTAAACCACGCACTCCCCCCGACGATCTGATTTCGCCATGGCGTAATCAGGCCATTGCTGACAACAACGCAACCAAAGAAAGTGTTTCCGAAACTCCCTCCGTCGGTACTGATCGTTCCGCCGATGCCGAGACATTAACCGCCCGTCACCTCGAACAGTCAGAGCTGTTACTGCGGTCGTTCCGAAATGTTCGCACTGCCGCGGTCGGCGCGGGAGCGGAAGTGGCCTATGAGCGACAGCGGGCGCAACGATTGGTCTATCAAAATATTCTGTTGCGGCGCGAAGCAGATGCGGCCGGCGATGTGCAAGTGGCGTCGTTGCTGGATAGTCTCGAGCCCATATTACTCGATATCGCAAATCTTCCTGATAAGCCGCAAAACGATCAGGTTAGCGCCATTAAGGAACGCTTAAAGCGGCAGAATCTCGTCGCGATGTTGCAAGTTAACTCTACGGCGCTGGCACGGGCAAACGACTAGTTGGTTGTTCGACTCTTTCACCTTAGAGGCACAGAGAACAAGGAAAATGACACAGAATCCTCCGATCACCGCTCTGATCGTCTGCGCATGCTCTGAGTTCTCTGTGCCTGTGTGGTGAACCAAGCAGCGCTTTAGGTCGAGACTGCATGAGCGGTCTCAACAACGAGATGGGTCTAAATCAATCTTTCGAAACAAGGAACAAATAATGATGGTTATCTTGCCTTCCCCCAGTCACTACCACCAGGTGCGTTTCGTAATGGTGATCCTAATCGGTCTTGCGGTTGTCGGTGGCGTAGTTTTCGGATCGAGGCATGTCTACGGTTACGATCAAGATATTCAAAAGCTCAACCGTTTCATGCAGACGACCAAGCCCGACACACCCTCCATGAAGATGTTTCGGGAAGGGCGTGATCTGATCGAAGCTGAGAACTGGCAAAAGGCGGCGGAGAAATTTAACAGCTTTATTGCTGGCTTTCCCAGGGACAAAGATCTCGACGCCGCCCTCTACTGGTTTGGTTACGCCCTGCAGAAGCAAGGCAAAAAAGATGATGCAGCGCGCCCATTGCTTCGTCTAATTAAGGACTTTCCCAATTCCAGTTGGCGGCGCGAGGCTGACGCAATGCTGGTCGTACTCGGACGCGGTGACGCTGTCCAACAAGCGCTCGACCGCAGCAATTGCGAGATCAAAATCCTGGCATTGCAGAGTCTCTTCCAGGCTGACGAGGATCGCGCGCTGAACTTTGTCACCGAGGTCCTAAAGTCAAACTCCACTGACTGTCCATCTTTGAAAGCCGCCGCGGTTTCGCTGCTTGGCTCCCATGGAGGCTCGCGTGCTGTCCCCGTACTGCTCGAGATAGCGCGCGGCCAAAATGATCTTAAGCTACGCCTGACAGCCATTCGACGACTGGGCGAGCAGAACAGCGACAATATAGCTGACGAGCTGGCTCGCATCTATGACAGCGATCACACAAAAGAGATCAGGGCACAAATTCTGCGCGCTTTCGCTGAGATGCACAGCGCGCGTGCCGAGGCGAAGCTGATTGAAATAGCACGTAGCGGCGCCGATCTAGGTTCACGGCAACTCGCGATTCGCTACCTGGGTGCGCGGAACGGGACTGGCTCGCTTGACGAGTTAATTCGCATCTTCGATGCCGATCGCACTCCGGAAATTCGCATGCAAATCTTGCGCACGCTTTCGGAGCGCGACGACCCGCGGGCACAAGCCAAGTTGCTCGAGGTGGCGCGCAAAGGTGAAACCCCTGAGTTGCGCATCGAGGCGATTCGCCTCCTTGGTGTTCGTGGCCGAATTTCAATCGATGATCTATTACAGCTCTATTCTACCGAAACAAATCTTGCTATTAAGCAGGGTCTGCTTCGCACCTACGGCGGGATAAAGGATCCCCGCGCGCGCACGAAGCTCGTGGAAATTGCTAAGGGCGGCGACCCACCAGAACTACGTCTGTATGCAATCCGGCGGCTCGGCGACAAGGATGATGAACAGACAGTCGAACAGCTCATATCTATGTACGATGGCGAAACGAACGTGCTGGTAAGGGGAGCGCTTCTCCGCGCTTTTGGCAATTCGCACCAGAAGAGCGCTATCCGCAAACTAATGGCGATTGCGCGCAATGATCAGTCGGTGGATTTGCGAAAACTTGCCGTCGCGCTGCTCGGTCAGAGCAAAGACCCCGAGGCCCTCAAGTTTCTCGAAGACCTATTGAAATAGGAGGTAAAGTTTAGAGTTCAAACTTTAGTTTGTGGCTGCGAAACAACAACCTAAAGCTTGAACTCAAAACGTGTCCCTACTCCAACTGAAGCAAGCGGTTTGGTCTTTTTCCGAGGAATGATGAACACGAGAATTGTATCAGCTGGCCTGCTGTTGATATTGATGGCGACAAGAAGCATGCAGGCAGCTGGTACTACTGGCTGACACCTGGAACCGTCTTCAACTTACGCGCTCGCGCGGTGCAGTCGGCACCGTCATCAAGTCCGACCGTTAAGTGACCTGCCGGGTCAACATTCATCCAGGTAGTGAATACGGGGGTTAGAAGCCTTCAAAGGAAACGACATCATGAAGCATTCAACAATCATCCATTCATTGTTACTTAGTCTTGCCCTCGCCGGCCCGGCCTGCGCCGGCGGCGCACGCGTAACGAGTATGCCCACGGCAGCAGCCGCGACAGGAGCCGAACAAACCCAGTCGCCAGCAATAACAGTGCAAAGCTTCACCGCGGTCGAAGGAGCAGATCTCACGGCCCGGCTTGAAGCAGCACGAGCTCGAGCTCGAAGCGGCCAAACACCTTTCTGGTCGGCTTATGCTTTCGACGTGCGGCCCGGAATTGCTGTCGATCCGGGAATCCACGAGTTTCATGGCTCGATGAACACCACCGGCGATACTTCCGTTTTTGTTGGAACAACTGCCAGTGGCATGACTGTCGAGACACGCAATCTGGCGATCTTTCTCCTGCGCGATGCCGGCGGCAACCAGGTCACGCGGATAGAAGTCTACAACCTCGAGCGGAAACGAGAGTATGGCGGATATCCGGTTTACTGGATGGGTCGGGCCAACAACGAAGAAAGTCTCAACTACCTACGTGCGATATCTGAAGCCGCTCCGCTGAACATGTTGGGCGAGCGCGCGGTGCTGGCTATCTCGCTGCACGACGACGCGCGCGTGGCCGCAATGCTTAAGAACTTCATACGCAGTTCGCAAAGCCAGCGCATTCGCTCGTCGTCGATCTATTGGTTGGGCCAGATTGGTGGGGAGCAAACGTTCTTGTCCGACATCGTGCGGAACGATGCCGAGGACAAGAAAACCCGACGACAGTCAGCTCATGCAATCGGCGAGAGTCGCGACCGCGGTGCGCTGACCACATTGCAGGGACTGTACGACACGATCAAGGACTTCGAAGTGCGACGCAGCATCATTCAGGCAGCGGGCAACAGTCAGGAACAGGAAGCGGCGTTTGCCTTTCTGCTACGAGTAGCGAAGAGCGACCCTGAGCGCGACTCACGCCGGACCGCTGTGCGCCTGCTGGGCCAGTTTGAACGATATAACGCCGTCGAGGAACTCATGAAGATCTATAGCGGCGACAACGATGTTGAAGTCAGACGGGCTGTCTTGCAAGCACTGGCGGAAACAAAGAGCGCGAAAGGGCAGGCACGCCTTCTGGAACTTGCGCGGACGGATCCCAATCCTGAGCTGCGACGACAGGCCATCCACCGGCTTGCCGACCGCGGTGAATCCGTTGTGGAAGACATGATTAAGTTGTACGACGGGGAACGCGTTCCCGAGGTGCGGCGCACAGTGTTGCAAGCCCTTTCGGAGATCAAAGGCACGCGGGTTGAGGACAAGTTATTCGAAGTCGCACGCGATGAACCCAACGTTGAATTGCGCCGCCAGGCGATTCGGTTGCTTGGCGAACGCGCGGGCAGGCGCAGCTTCGATTTTCTAAGCGCCACCGCGCAGAGTGCAGATGGTAATACTGAGGTGCAGATTCAAGCTGTGCGCGCGATAAGTGAGCGTCAGGCAGACGAGTCAGTACCACTATTGATTAAAATTGCCAGGACTCATCCGAATCAGCTCGTACGCAAGCAGGCTATACGCTCGCTTGGTCAATCGGGAGATCCGCGAGCAGTCGAGTTTTTCCGCGAAGTACTGACGAAATAAGGGCGCCGGTGTGTTTCCCACGGGCCCTTGCGCTTCACCGCAGAACGCGAGACAGAAGAGTTTTAAGACTGCGCTACAGCTTCTGTTCTTGTGCTCTGCGGTGAATCTTTCTTTCCAAAGTTCTCCAAATCCGGCAAAAGTGCGATAATTCCACCGGCACATACATCTGCTCTCGACCACCCGCAGCTCGGAATGTTGTGCGGTTCTGATTCATCCTTTTCTGTAAAGAGAGATCCCTTTAATGAGTACTGTTACTGAAGAAGCCAAGGAAACTATTGAAAACACCACCAATAAGTGGGTTTACCTTTTCGAAGAAGGCAGCGGCGACAATAAGGAATTACTGGGAGGCAAAGGAGCTGGACTGTGCGAGATGACCCGCGCGGGGTTGCCTGTGCCTCCAGGATTGATAGTCACCACTGAAGCCTGCAACGCTTATTACGCCAACGACAAGAACTTTCCTGAGGGGATGTGGGAACAGGTCATCGAGGCGCTGAAAAAAATCGAAACGAAAGTGGGTAAGCGTTTCGGCGATTCCGCAAACCCGCTGCTGGTTTCGGTTCGTTCAGGAGCAGCGTTTTCAATGCCGGGCATGATGGACACGGTACTTAATCTTGGCCTCAACGAAGAGACAGTTCAGGGACTGGCAGCGCAAACCGGGGATCTGCGGTTTGCTCTGGATGCGTACCGCCGCTTCGCTTCACTTTTTGGTGAAATCGTGATGGGTGTCGCTCATGCGAAATTTGAACGTGTGCTGGATCGTTTCAAAGCACAGACAGATGGTGGCCGCGACACCGACCTTAAGACGGACGATCTTCGTGAGATCATCAAGGCAGAAAAACAGATCATCCTGACCGAACAGAGTGCCATTCCCGAAGATCCCTACGAGCAACTGCGCGTGGCTATCGCGGCGGTGTTCAACTCCTGGATGGGCCGGCGAGCAATCGATTATCGCCGCGTGAATCGCATTCCCGATTCGCTGGGAACCGCTGTAAATGTGCAAGCCATGGTCTTCGGAAATATGGGGACGACGAGCGGCACCGGCGTCGCGTTTACGCGAAATCCGTCAACCGGCAAGAAAGAGTTGTACGGAGAATATCTGCTGAACGCCCAGGGCGAAGACGTAGTCGCCGGCATCCGCACCCCCAATCCAATCAGCCAATTAAAAAAAGAGCTTCCCGAGGTTTACAAACAGTTCGCCTCAATCGCCGAATTGCTGGAGAAGCATTATCGGGACATGCAGGACTGCGAGTTTACGATCGAGCGCGAAAAACTCTGGATGCTGCAAACACGAACCGGCAAGCGTAGTGGCGCAGCCGCGGTCCGGATCGCAGTGGACATGGTTTACGAAAAAGTGATCGATCGAGCTACTGCAGTTCAGCGCGTTAGTCCTGATCAACTCGATCAGTTGTTGCACCCTACTGTGGATCCAAAAACCAATGCCACCGTACTGGCAACGGGGCTGCCCGCCAGTCCCGGAGCCGCGCAGGGTCAGGTTGTGTTCAGCCCTGACGAGGCGGAGGAACTCGCGCAAGGAGGCGCGAAAGTAGTGCTGGTTCGGCAGGAGACCAGTCCGGATGATTTTCATGGCATGGTGGCCGCACAGGCGATCGTAACAGCGCGTGGTGGCATGACCAGCCACGCGGCTGTGGTTGCACGCGGCATGGGAAAGCCCTGCGTGAGTGGTGCTAATGCTCTGAATATCGACTACAGCCAGCAACAATTCAGCGTCGACGGAACGATAGTCACTAAAGGGGAGTGGATCACGATAGACGGTTCAACGGGTCGCGTGTTTCTTGGCCAGGTGCCGACAGTTCAGCCAACGCTGGGCCAGGATTTCTATGAGTTGATGACCTGGGCGGATCAGTTCAGACGTTTGCGCGTTCGCGCCAATGCCGACACGCCGCTCGATGCAAAGCTCGCTCGTTCGTTCGGAGGCGAGGGAATCGGTCTGTGTCGCACTGAGCACATGTTTTTTGGTGACCTTCGCCTGGCAGCGATGCGCGAGATGATTCTCTCAGAAGGTACCGGAGCTCGAGAAAAAGCGCTGGAGAAACTTTTGCCGTTGCAGCGTGGCGATTTCATCGGCATCTTCCGTGAGATGGCCGGCCTACCTGTGACGATTCGTTTACTTGACCCGCCGCTGCACGAATTTCTACCCAACGTCGAAGAACTGCTCAGCGAGTTATCAGAGCTGAAGATGGCGATACGACGCGCTGATTCGCTGGGCGATATGGACCACTTGCTGGACGAGATTGGCGAGAAACGAGCGTTGCTTCGCCAGGTGAATCGCATTCGCGAAACTAACCCGATGCTGGGATTCAGAGGCTGTCGACTGGGTCTATTGTTCCCCGAAGTAACGCGCATGCAGTGTCGGGCGATCTTTGAGGCTGCCTGTCAGGTGCAAGGGGAACGGAAGAAAGTTGAACTTGAGATCATGGTGCCGTTGGTTTCGGTGAGCGAGGAGTTGCACCAACAGGCGGAGTTGATTCATGAAGTTGCACGCCAGGTGATGGGCGAAAACGGAATGACGGTCGAATATCACGTGGGTACGATGATTGAGTTGCCGCGGGCGGCATTGATGGCTGATCGTATTGCGGCCTACGCAGACTTTTTCTCTTTTGGCACTAACGATTTGACTCAGACCACGTTTGGCTTGAGCCGTGACGATTCAGGGCGCTTCCTGCCAAATTATATTGAGCGAAAAATAATCCGGGACGATCCGTTCCAGGTGCTTGACCGTGACGGTGTGGGACAACTGGTGCGGATCGGTACAGAACGCGGACGCAGTGTAAAGCCGAAACTCAAAGTAGGTATTTGCGGGGAACACGGTGGCGACCCGCAGTCGATCGCCTTTTGTCATGAGATCGGCCTCGATTACGTCAGTTGTTCGCCCTTCCGTGTCCCTATCGCCCGTTTGGCTGCAGCGCAGGCAGCCCTCGCTCAGCAGTCAGAGGAACAAGTAGAAAGCAGCGCGGCTTAGGGAAATTAGAAGGTTGCGTAAGATGAAGATAATGTGAATAGTACCCATGAGAGTCGATTCGCATCTGGCAAGATTTTCAGTGCGCTGGTCTTTTTGTTTCGTCGGTCTAATTTTGTTTTCAGGCGCGGTCGGGGCACAAACTTCACCACCGGTTTCTCCACAACCGAAGCCAACTCCCAGCTTGGAGAAAAAGTTCTTCATCAATATCCTGCGTGATCAGAAAGCGATCTGGACGTCGCCGTTTCATCTCGAACGCAACGATATGAAATGGGTGGCTCCTCTAGGCCTTTCTACGGCGGTGTTACTTGCAACCGATCGGCAGACATCCAGAGAGTTAGTGGAAAACGGGGATAACCAGACCCGACTTCGAATCAGCAAGGACATCAGTCAACTCGGTTCCCTGTACTTGACCGGGGGAGTGGCCGCAGCTTTCTACCTAACAGGCAGAGCGACGCACGACGAACGCGCTCGTGAGACAGGTTTGCTAAGCGCTGAGGCGCTGATCGACAGCGGCATTGTTTTGGGGGCACTAAAATTGGTCTCGCAGCGTCAACGGCCGCCTGTCGACGACTCGAGCGGAGAATTCTTCGATGGTGGTAGCTCGTTCCCTTCAGGTCATGCGATCAGTGCCTGGTCGTTGGCCACTGTGATCGCACAGGAGTACGGTCACAATCGGCCGCTTGTGCGTATCGGGGTCTATGGCGTTGCGACGGCTGTAAGTCTGTCACGTTACACCGGGCGAAACCATTTCCTTTCCGATGTTTTAGTAGGGAGTGCTATGGGTTATGGGATCGGGCACTATGTCTATCACCAACATCACGATCCCTCGCTAGACTCTTCCACCAAAAAGAAAACCACGAGTCTGATCACCACTAAATTCTTTCCGCGCATTGTTCCGCTTTACAGCCTGCGAGCCCGAGTTTTTGGCGCCGAACTGGCATGGAGCTTCTGAGTCACCAGCCAAGCTCTAAGAGCTACACCAGCTAAACCTTGAACTGCAAACTGGACCGCTACCTTTGAAGTTGCTCTTAGCGAACCTGGGCCATGGATGCTACACTTCGCCAACCCCTTGATTAAAACTTCGAGTTTTGGATAGCCAAACACGGGATGAAGCGTTTGAACTATTTGTGTCGCCTGGGTCAACACCAATCGTTCAAAGGTCCATTGACAGTCGCGTTGTGGTGCGGCATCGTTTTGGCGACGGCGGCATATAACACAGGCGGGCAACAACCATCCGGTCCGCCGAAGCCGGCAGCACCATCTCAGCCCACTGCAACGCCCCAACCGTCTACTTCTGCCCCACCGAGCACCTCTCCATCTCCTCAAGCCGCTGCATCGCCACAAGCACAAGCTACGCCTTTCACGGCGCCGAGTGTGGCTGGTCCATCGCCAGCCCCGTCTAATACGCCGACTCCAACAGCCTCTCCATTGCCATCCGTTCCCTTGGAGAATCAGAGTCCTCAAAGTGCCAGTCCCCTGACCCTCGATGAAGCGCTACGACTCGCCAATCTGCAGTCGTCGAGTTTTCAGCAGGCAGGGTTGAATGAGCGCATCGCGGCCGAGGATGTCAAACAAGCGCAAGCAGCTTTCCTGCCCCGAGTTAGCGCGCCGTCGAGCTACCTTTACACTTCTCCGGCGCTGGGTTTGCCGCCGGGCTCGCCACGAGCACAAAGCTTTATCGCCAATAACGCCATCGCTGAATACCAGGCCGTGATGAATGTCGCCGGAGATATTGATATTGCCGGTCGCTTGCGCGCGACACTGGAAAAGAATCGCGCGCTGCTGGCGGCGGCGCATGCAGGCACCGAAGTTGCGCGACGAGCCTTGGTCCAGGCGGTGATTGAGGCTTACTACGGGTTGGCGTTAGCGACAGCGCAACTTCGAGCCGCTGAACTAAACCTGGCCGCGGCGGAAGAATTCGAGCGCATCACTGCGCTGCTGCTTAGCGGCGGCGAGGTTGCTTCAGTTGATGAAACGCGTGCGCAGTTGCAAGTGCTTACCCGACGGGATGAGTTAGAGCGGGCGCGAGCAAATGAAGCAGTGGCGGCTGGGTCTTTGCGTATCCTCGTCGGTTATGATTTTTCCAGGCCCATCAGCACTACAGAGCTTGCTCTAGCTGCGCCCGTCGATTCTGAATTTCAGCAGTTCAAAGTTAACGACATCCCGCGGCGGCCGGAATTTGCGCAGTTCGATGCGCAGGTCCGCGCCGCCCAACAGGAGGTGCGGATCGCCAGAGCCGACCGTCTGCCGCAATTGTCCTATTCGATTCTCGGAGGCTTCGATACAGATTCGCTAAGGCCTCCGCGTCTCAAAGAACATACGGGAGTAGCAGGGGCGATCACTCTCTCAATACCAATATTCGATTGGGGAGCGAGCAGGAGCAGGGAGCGACAGGCACGGCTTCGGGCGCAGGTGGCGGAGAACGAGCGAAATGTTGCGCGGCGGGGCTTTACCCAGCAGTTTTATGCGGCCCAGGCGCAAGTGACTTCCGCTGCCGCACGCATCAGGCTGGCGGGGGCAGGTATCATGCAAGCACAAAATAATCTTAATGCCTCTATTGCACGATACCGCGCCGGTGAAGCGCAGATCATCGAGGTTACCGATGCGCTGACCACGCTCGCTGCGCAAAGGTTTGCTTTGTATCAGGCAATCTTTGACTATCAAACGGCGCTGGCGCGTCTGCGACAGGCGACAGGACAATGAAACAGGACGAATCTGATAAGGCGTCAGGGCGCGATTTGGACCATGAGCTCTCTTCTTCCGCTGAGTCGCTACAACTGGCTGAACAACAACGTCGCCGGCGCTACTTAATAAGCGGCACCGCGGTTGTCGTGCTTGTTTTAGTAGTGATTGTGGTCGCCGTTTGGAGGTGGCGGAAGTCGTCCACGCCGGCGGAGGAGACGGTAACACCGGTTGTCAGCGTACGGGTGGCTAAGGTTGAGAAAGGGCCGATCTCCGCTCCGGTCTCGGCGGTAGGCACCATTTTCCCGCGAGACCAGGCAACGGTAGCCCCGAAGATCAGCGCGCAGATCAGACAGATGGCCCTTTTGAAGAACAAGGTCGTCTCTGCCGGTACGGTGCTCGCCCGGCTCGAATCGGGCGACCTGGTAGCACAGCGGAATGAAGCCGTGGCAGCGCTCAATCAAGAGCGCGCCAATGAGCGCAGTGTCGTTACCGGAACCATCCCGCAGACAAACGCTCAGGACGAAAAGGCACTGCGCGACGCGCGCGCCAAGGTGGTCACTCTCCGTGCCGTTTACGAGCGCCGTCGGGAGTTGCTTGAAAAGGGCGGGATTTCGAAGAAAGATCTGGAAGCCTCACAAATGGATTTGACAACCGCTGAAAACGAATTGCGGCTCGCGGAGCAAACGGTCGCGCTACGTGCCAGGTCGCTCAATCCAAACGATCGTGCAATGGCTGCAGCTCGTGTACAGGCGGCGCAACAACGCCTCGCCACTCTCGATGCACAAGTGGGCTACGCAACTATTCGCGCGCCGATCAGCGGAATCATCACAGAGCAATTTCAATATCGAGGCGACTTTGCGGCCGCCGGTGCGAAGCTTGTGACGATAGCCGACGTGAGCGAGGTGATCGTCAAGGCCCCGTTTTCCGACACCGTGGCGGGCCAGCTAAAAGTTGGAGACCCGGCGCAGGTACTGCCAACTGACTCAGCAGCCGAAGAGATGACCGGTCACATAACGCTTGTCAGCCGTTCAAGCGATCCCTTAAATCGCACCGTCGAAGTCTGGGTCGTACTCGGCAATACGGCGGGACGCCTACGCGCAAACGGGGCGGCGCAAGTTACCGCCGCTACCCTGACGAAAAACGATGCCATATTGGTTCCCAACTCCGCTGTTACGCTCGATGCAAGCAATTCAACTGAGGGAACGGTGATGGTCGTTGATGCCAGCTCCACAGCCAACGAGAGAAAAGTTGTAGTCGGCATTCGCACCCCGGACAAAATAGAGATCGTTTCCGGATTGCAGGAGGGTGAGACAGTAGTCATCGAAGGGAACTATGCGCTGCCAGACGGCACAAAGGTTGAAGTGAACACAGCTGAGGAGGGAGCTGCTGCTGAGCCAGCGAAGAGCGAAGCCTCCCCAGCCGTCACGAAAGCTAATGTCCAACCGGGCGCTTCGAAGAAAGCAGCCGAGAGCCTCAGAGCGCGGCTCCGACCACAACCAATTGACTGAAAACATAATCCACGCGCATCACACGAAGTGAAATCACACGAAGTAACACTAACAACATTTCCTGTCAGCGACCTCTCATTCACACCCGGCTTCAGCCGGTGCGCGACAGTCGTAATTGGGCGCGAACAAGTCCCGAAAGAGCCAGGATCGTTAAACTGCTGGACGCGATTCGTCGAAACGTTCTTGCGAGCGTCATCTTTGTGCGTCCCTTGTTCGCTCAGTTCGACTGGCTCCGGCCGCTAGGTCCCGCAGGACTGTGAACGAAGCCAGCCCGACCACCACGCGATCGCCAACTCGCAGCTTGTTAGTCATCGCTTCAGGCCGCGGTCGTGTTGCCATTACCGGCTTTGCTGCTTCACTCTCCGGCGTTTCTGTCGTCAGATAAAAGGGTGTTTCAACGCCATCACAGACAAGTGAATCGGTAAAGTCCAGGCGCACGTTCAGTCGTTCGTATGCCCCTACAAAATGGATCTCCTCGATAACTCCATTGGATACTCGACAATGTCCTCCAGGCAATGAACCGGTCTTACTGAGCCGCACATCCTCGGGGCGAAACACCAACTTCACCGGTTGCCCGTCTTCAAACTTTTCCACCTCGACGGGGACGAGTGTAGACCCAATTTCCATGCCGCCTCGGCGAATCACACCCGCCAATAAATTCGCGGCGCCGAGAAACGTAGCGACATATTCCGTTGCCGGGTGGTTGTAAACTTCCTCGGGTGTCCCAATCTGTTCGATGTGACCAACGTTTATGACGGCAATTCGATCGGCTAACTCCAGCGCTTCTTCCTGATCATGCGTAATAAAGATTGCGGGCACGTTTACCTTTTTCAACAGCGCGCGTATTTCACGCCGCAGTTTGACGCGTGTTTGTGCATCCAGTGCTCCAAACGGTTCGTCGAACAGTAGAACCTGTGGTTTATAAGCGAGGGTGCGCGCAATTGCCACTCGTTGCTGCTGCCCACCTGAGAGCTGGGAGGGATACTTCTTGCGATGTTCTTCGAGTTGCACGAGCCGGATGAGCTGATTGACTGTTTCGCGAATCTCTTTGCGCGGTCGCCTCCTGATCTTAAGGCCGTAGCCAATGTTTTTCTCGACCGTCATCTTGGGAAACAGCGCGTAGGATTGAAAGATCACTCCGATGCCTCGTTCTCGCGGCGGCAGATCAGTCACGTCTTTTCCGTGAAGAACTACCCTCCCGGTATAGGGTTGTTCCAAACCGGCGATGACGCGCAAGATCGTTGTCTTCCCACTTCCAGAGGCGCCGAGCAGCACCAGGATCTCGCCTTCGGCAACGTTGAAGTGAATATCCTCGAGCACAGAAGTCTTGCCAAAGCGTTTGCTTAGTCCAATGATTCTCGCAGCAAACTGCTTCTCTTTTTGAGTCGTTTGGCCGCTCATGGGTTCTTTGATGATTTTCGCTTCTTTTGCTCTCACTCGTCAGTTACCTCATTCGACGTCAAGCCAGTCGCGCGCAAAAAATAGTACACTGAAAATGAGGAACGAAAACAATGCCAGCACAATGGCAATCGCATTTGCAGCTTCAATCTGGCCTTCATTGAACTTGGCAAAAATATAGAGGGGGGCCGTCTGGGTTCGTCCCGCCAGATTTCCGGAGACAAGAATAGTTGAACCAAATTCTCCTACAGCGCGGGCAAATGTGAGAAGTGCTCCGGAGACGATCGCGCCGCGGAGAGATGGGAGTGTAACGTGCCAAAAGGTTTGCCAGCGGGTAGCCCCAATTGTAGCTGACGCCTCCTCCATTGAACTACTCATCGTGTCGAACACGGGTTTAATAACACCGAAGGCAAGGGGAAACGTGACGAAGATATTCGCCAAAATGATTGCCCCGGCGGTGAACATTATTTGGACGCCGTGCGGGGCTAGAAAACGTCCGAGTGTGCCGTAAGGTCCCCACAATAACAGCAATGCGAAACCTGCGACGGCTGTAGGAATTGCGGTAGGCAGGGAAATCGTGACGATCAAGGCGTTACGTCCCCGAAAATTATACCGAGAAAGTACGTAAGCAGCGAACAAGCCAAACACGACATTGAAGACGGTGGCCCAGAAGCTGGTGGCCATCGAAAGCTTGAGCGCGAACACGGCTTCCGGGGCAGTAAGCGAACCCAGGAAACTCGTTAATCCCTTGCTCGTGCCGAAGATGAAGATGGACGCGAGGGGTAAAAACACCAGTGGCAGCATCATGAAGATCAGCAGGCCAATGCTGAGGGGCCTCACGATATCGAAGCCACGTACGTGACGCATTGGAGAAATGACGGAACTCATATTAAATCACCAGTCGGGAGTCGGGAGTCTGTGTATGGCGTCGGGTCAAATGCTCTTGAGAGATTCTTTGAACGATTCAAAATCTTAATGGCTCTTGACTCCCGACTCCAGACTCGCCACTCCAGACTGTTTCGGGAGTCTGTGTATGGCGCCGGGTCAAATGCTCTTGAGAGATTCTTTGAACGATTCAAAATCTTAGTGGCTCTTGACTCCCGACTCCAGACTCGCGACTCCAGACTGTTATTTCCTTTTTTGAACCTGATCGCGAAAGACACGCTCAATTACCTCCGGATAGGCTTTGCTCCAGCCGCCAAAATAGTCGACCGTAAAAGGCGATTCGATTTTCGCAAATTCTTTGCTCTCATCATTGAAGCTTTCCTTGCTGATCGAGCGCAAGTGGTTTTGAACGAACGCTCTCTGTGCCTCGTCGCTCCACAGATACTGCATAAAGGCATCGACTACGGGACGGTTTGCCGCCGAAACATTTTTGTCGATAACAACTGCGGGGTGCTCACTGAAGATCGTCGCCTTGGGCACAATAATCTCAAGTTGTGTTTTTCCCGCCTGTTTCATTAACAGACCCTCGAGCTCATACGTAATCAAAGCGTCTCCGAATCCAGTTTCGAATTGCGTTCGCGCTTCGCGAGCCGAGCCAGGAGTGGCGATTACGTTATGCCAGATTGCCCGCAGCATCTGTATTGCGCGCGCCTGATCCTTTTCTCCCGTTTGCTTTTCGGATTTGACGAGTTCCGAGCCGTAGATCGCCAGGATCGACCACTGAGCGCCGCCAGAGCTGACAGGATCGGGGTGAATCACTTCCAATCCGGGCTTTGCCAGGTCGGGAAAATCGTGGATGCCTTTAGGATTTCCCTTGCGCACGAGAATGACGAAGGGCGTTTTGTTGATGATTCCCTTAAACGGAAGCTGCTGCCAGTCGGAGGTAATCAATCCTCCTTGCTTTAGTCTATCGGCATCCCGCTCAATCGAAACAATCGCAATCTCTGCACCGACGCCCTGAAGAATCTGGTTAGTGACTGTCTCAGATCCGGCAAATGAAGAAGTAAAGCGGACCTCCTGGCCGTGTTCCTGCTGCCACTTTGCTGCAAAAGCAGGGTAGATCGATTTCTCGAGCGACTCTTTCATTATCGAGAAACCGTACAAAGTAATGTTAATTCCGCCAGACTCGGACGCAGGCTTTGGCAGACAACTAACTGCTAAGGCAAGCGTAGTTGCCAGTATCGCGAGGAATGTCGCTCTTTTAATGGTTGCACCTTGCCGCAAGAGGTAAACACCTCGTCACCTTTAGGGTCAGGGACGCCCTAAGTTAGTTTAGGGTCAGGGACGCCCTAAGTTAGTTTAGTTGCTGGGTTCATTGGTCTATACCATACCTGCGGAATTTAGGAAAGATGAAGGGACTTGCCCCGTTATCTTCGGTATGAGTTTCACACACTATTGGGACTTTCCGCTCGGGAGTTCTCCAGTGTCCCTGGCGTGTTCGCTGGAAAATGTGCGCAAGAAAACAAGAATTCGCTGATTTGTTTCAAAGATCAGTTGTTCCACTTGCCTATTTGCATCCAGACAAAATAAGCTCGGCGGACCTGACATCCGGAAGCACTGACTAAGCCGTATTCAATCACAGCACGAGGAGGTGACCATGAGTCGTATTCTTTCCCAGGGAATGACCGGACAAGACGTTCGCGCGTTGCAGGACGTGTTGAACTTTCACATTCGCCGGGGTGAACCGCTGAAAGTAGACGGTGTCTTCGGGCCGAAAACCCAGGCTCGAGCCTTAGAATTCCAGAAAGTCAACGGCCTCAACGCGGATGGCCTGATCGGGCCCAAAACAAATGCGCAATTGTTTGAAGTCACTGAATTGCCCTTGCCATTTGTGTTCATGCCACGATTGCAGCTCAATTCGCCCCAATTCGGATTACCGGGAAGTGCCGGTATCCAACCCCCACGTCTCATTCCTCAGCTCCAGTGGCCTGGACCACCGTTCCCGCTGCCACTGCCGTTCCTTAGCTCCAAACCCTTTTTCCTATTTTCGAACAGTTCAACGCTGTTGCCTGATTTGACCGGTCCCGCCAATGCGCTGGGCCTCAAAGTCACTATACCGACGCGAAAGGATCCTGCAGATCCCTTTGTACAGAGTAGGAAAGCGATCATTGAATTAATTGATGACCTTCCCGTGAATTCAAAATTCAAGGTCTTCCTGATATCGCAAGTGCCGAATCCCGTCACAAAGATCTCTCCGCCGCCGGCCGGATTCAAGTGGGGCGTTTCTCCAGTTTTTAATCCTTTCGATCCCACCGGCTTCGGCGTTAAGGGTAATGCTCAATTCACGATCCGTCTGACTGATGGTGGAAACGGCCTCCCTAATATGGTTTTCGGCGCTTGGGGAGACGGAAAATTCTTCCTCAATTTCGATACAAAAAAAGGTGAGTCGCGCCCGGCAGTTCAGGCTGAAGGGCAAGTATTTCTGGGGGTGAAAGGCGTGTTTTGATTCTCGACCTGTCGGGGACCGTAGCCTCGTATAGCTTTTCACCACAATCCTCGTTGTTCGTGCCTCTCCCGAGATATCGTACTGGCGTCGAAGGTCGCGTCGCTCTGCGACGGTTTTCAGTCTTTTACTCTTGAAGACAACGCCGCGTTGACCGGCCCGTTCTTCCTCCCCGGGCAAGTGGCAAACGCTCAAATCTTCCCTCCGATGTTCCTCACCGTCTAGTTGGCTGAGAACTGTGGCGTTTTTGTACCACGTTACCATTGCGCCACTTCTAACCAACCGTCCTTTTAAGTCGTTGTTCTTCAGGACAGCGTGGAGGTGCGAGGCGGGGGGACAGTTTGTCGCCACCGTTACAGCTGATGTGGGCATTGCCGCTGTCTTGCTTTGAATAATCCTGCCCGAAAGACTTAATAGTCTTAGGCGACACGAGTTCTACAGGCAATCAGTTGCCATTCGACTCACCCCTGGCCCGGCACATCCGTTGCTCTCCTAGCCCTAGATCATTTCCTATAACTGAGGAGCTGAGTTTCAGACAAGGGCACGGCAGTGAAGAAGAAACTGATGCTCGGCAATGCGTTGAGACAATTACGGTACGTCTACTCAGGATTTGTTTTTAGTTGATAAGTCAAAGGGAGTTATTATGGCGACCGTGGTGATTGCCGACTTGCGCGGCAAAGATGGATTTGTAAACAAAGACACTGTTGCGGGAGGTTATGGCTCACGAATTAGAGGTGACTCTTTTGTCACGCGTCTGAACAAGAATTTGCGCAGGGTTTTTCAAAATATTCCGAGCATTCACGTCGGTTACTTATCTGCGATCTTCGCGAATGCAGGCCATAAGGTGGTCATCGCGCGTAAAAACAGCCGGGTTGATGGCGACCTCGCTCTGGTGCTGAGTTCGCTTGTCGACTTCCGTCATGAATGCGCGTGGGCTGAGGGCGCACGCGCCCGCGGCATGAGAGTAGGCTTTTTTGGAACGGCAGCCACGCACATGCCGCAGCTGTTTAAAGACACCGCCGACTTCATTGTTAATGGTGAACCCGAAGCGGCTGCAATACAGATTGCGTCGGGCGCAGAAGCCGCTGGGGCGGTGACCAGTCCAGCGATCAATGATCTTGATTCTCTGCCGTTCCCCCGCTGGGATATCGTTAAACCCAGACGATTCAACTACACAGGCAGGAACAAGCTGGGGCTCGTGCGAGCCATTCCCATGCTGACCAGCCGGAGTTGTCCGGAACATTGCACCTACTGTCCCCATCGCATCACTGCCACTTTTCGCAAACGCTCGGTGGAAAATGTTATTGGCGAAATGGAAGAATTGAGCCGGCGATACCAGGAGGTGCACATCGTCATTCGCGATCCTCTTTACACGCTTGATCGCGAGCGTTGCTTTGGTATAGCCGAAGAGATTCGCCGGCGTCAATTGAAGCTGACCTACGAGTGTGAGACGCGTATGGACGATCTGGACGAGGAATTAATTCGGGCGATGTACGCATCGGGTCTGCGCGAAATATCCTTTGGCGTTGAATCCCCCGATCCGGTCGTGCTGAAGAAAGTTGCGCGCCGTTTTATCCCGCACGAACACATGCGCAACATGATCAACCTCTGCTGGCAGTTGGGTATTGTTACGACTGCTTTTTATGTGATCGCTTTTCTGCAGGACACTGAAGAGAGCATTGAAGAGTTGATCCGGTTTGCCTGCGAGCTTGATTCCACCCATGCGAATTTCAAGATTCTCACGCCGTATCCCGGAACCCCTCAGTTTAAGCAGTTGGAATCACTTATTTCTGAAACGGACTGGGAAAAATTCGACGGTTACACACTAAACTTCAAGCACCCGGTCTTAACTCCGCGCCGTGCTCGCTTGATGCTGGGTATGGCATACTCGCGCTACGCGCTGCGGCCGTCGCAACTCTTGAACTTGCTGGGTCTACACAAGTATTCCCATCATCCGCTAATTAAGAGAAGTGACGATTGGTCCTGGCGCAAGCAGGATTACTTTGACCGCCCGTGGGTATCTCAAAGGAAGGCAGCAGTAGTCTAATGCGTACCATCGCGCGCTATGGTGTTCGTTCAGTTCCCGGCGATGAGAAGGAGATCATCGCCGCGTTCCGCCGTGGCGAGGCGATTGAGGGTCCCGCTGTTGTCGAATATGAAGGACGATTTGCTGCTTACCAGGGAATGGACCATGCGGTGACGGCTTCGTTCGGTCGCATGGCTTTTTACTACATTCTGCGGGCGCTGGATTTTCCCCCTGGAAGCGAAATCATTTTTCCAGCGCTTACTTTCTGGGTTGTTCCGGAGATGGCGCGGCGGGCCGGACTAAAGCCTGTCTTTATCGACGTCGACGCCGCCACCTTCAATTTGAATCCCGCAAAAGTTGCAACTGCCATCACAGAGCGGACGCGCGCTATCGTGCCGACGCACCTCTATGGTCAACCATGCGCCATGTCAGAAGTCATGCGCATTGCCGAACGACACGGTCTGGTCGTGATCGAAGATTGCGCCCAGGCCGCCGGGGCACGTTATCGCGGTAAACTAGTAGGGACGTTTGGACAGGCCTCGTTCTTTAGCTTTCAGTTGCTTAAGGGGATTAACACCTACGGCGGCGGGATGGCAGTCACAAACGATCCCAGGTTGGCCGCGCGATTGAAGGAACAGGCTGCTGCCGAACCGCCGCAAACTGCTACCGCCCTGGCCAAAAGATTTCTGACAGGATTGGCAGTACGTTCTGCCGTGAGCCCCAGGGGGTTCACTTTTTGGGGACTTCCCATTCAAGCAACTGCGTCACTATTCGGGACCTATGATTTCTCCAAATATCTGTGGGAGAGAATTCGTCCTCTTGACCTTTTTCCTCGAGCTTACCGGCAACGGTACTCCAACGCCCAGGCAATCCTGGGTCTGCGAGCGTTGGACAAGCTTGATGAGTTCAATGATCGTTCGCGGGACCACGCGCGCCGTTACACAGGAGGGCTTACCGACTGCCGCGCTCTGGAAACACCGCGAGTGGCTTCTGATGTGGAACATGTCTACTACCAATATTGCGTCTACGTTTCCGACCCGGTCCGGGCCAGCCGAGGCGCAATTCGCAGGGGCGTTGACTTTGAAACTACTCACGTGGATGTGTGCGCGTCGTTGCCGCTATTTAAAGAATTCGCCGCCGCTTGTCCCGGAGCTGCAATGACTCAGAATGCGCTCCAGTTACCGGTTTACTCACGACTACGAACTTCTGACGTTGAGCGTGTCTTGCGCGTTGTGCGAGATGTAACCGCCGACCTGGAGCCCCTATCGAGGTTGGACAGAGCTTCGATGGCCATAGCTACCGACGGCGTCGGCCGTGAGCAGCAGGCTCAGGTGAGCTAAGCACGTGCAGACCTTTATCGCCTTCATCATCAACCTCACTACTGATCAAAGCTGGGGAATGCGTTGGCTGCCAAAATATGGCTACCTCGCGATCCTGCTTGCGGCTTTCTGGGAAGGTGAAGTGGTCTTAATAGCGGCGGGGGCTATGTGTGGTTCCGGTTATCTCGATTGGCGCTGGACCATCCTCGCGGCCGCGATTGGCGGTTCCGCCGGGGATCAAATTTATTTTTATGCGGCGCACCAGAGAGCGGCGCGTGTTATCCAGAAGTCGAAGCGCTTAACCAAGTGGTATCCGAAAGTCAGCAAATTCGTTTTGCGACACAGCACGGTGGCGGTGTTGCTCTCGCGTTTCGCCGCGGGGTTGCGCATCACAATCCCACTTGTTTGTGCCTCGGCCGGAATGCCCGCAAAGAAATATAGCGTGCTAAGTCTGGTTAGTGGTCTAGCCTGGGCTTCGTTCTGGGTAGCGATTAGTTACCAATTCGGCGCACACCTTAGTTGAAGGACTCTTAGCGAACCCGTTTAAACAGTACCGTTCGTACCAAAAAAAAACAGCCCTATGTGCGATAAATAACATATAACCTTGACGCTCCATGTTAGTGTTGGGGAAAGCAACTGGGTTCCGTTCGAATCTTTAATCCTACCGCGAGGCAAAAGCTCCAAGCTGTTTACCCGCCTTAGCCTTAATCTGACGAGCGTTTTTCCGGTGTAATCGTGCAGACGTAAGGGACATGGGGCTGTGAGCGAAAGAGACAACTCTTACCGCGTTATCATGGTTGTGGACGATTACGATCTCAACCGGGAGCTTTTGAGTGTGTTCCTGAGCGCCAGGGGGTACAACGTGATAGAGGCATGCAACGGTCTGGAAGCAGTAACAATAGCCACGAGGGCATGCCCGGATTTGATTATCATGGATTTGTCGATGCCCGTAATGGACGGTTTTGGGGCCGTTCGGATTCTGCGTGAACTTCCGGAAATCTGCGAGGTGCCGATTGTCGCCTGCACAGCCCATGACACATCGACGCACCGGGATCTGGCTATCAGGGAAGGATTTAATGAATTTCTAACGAAGCCGATTGACTTCAATCAGTTAAACAACGTGGTAGATCGGTTTCTTAAGGCAGCGTAGGCTTAATTCAAGACCGCATCACACTTCTGCTCTTAATAAATTCTTTAAACACTCACAAGCAAGAGATGACTGACCTTAAGCTGATGAACGAAGAGGATGGCTGTTATTTATCACTGGCTGTTGCTATGAACTCCCGGGCGCAGAGCACCATAGCCGAGATTGATGACATCGATACTGCGACCAGCGAAGTCATACATCTTGAGACGAGAACACTTGAAAGCACCTCACGCAATCAATTGACAAAGTAAAGAGAATCCAAGTTCTCGCGTTCGTAATACTCTTGCGGACCATATTTGGTTAGCGACTTTCGAGATTCTGCTTCACTCAATCAAACGAGAATTTGATGCTCGCTTGAGAGCGCGAACGCAATACGCTGCCAAATTGCACCTCGGGGCGTTGTCGAGTCATGAAGCGTACTGAACATGCGGTCAAACCTATAGCCGTCTTCCTCGGTCCTTCTCTCGGAAAAGATCAGGCCCGTTCGCTCCTCGATGCTGAGTATTATCCACCTGCACGTAAGGGCGATATCTATCTTGTCATGGCGTCCGGCGCAAAAACAATCGTTCTGATCGACGGCGTTTTCCATAACACACCGTCGGTTTGGCAGCGCGAACTCCTCGAGGCCATTGAGGAGGGCATTCGAGTGCTGGGCGCATCAAGCATGGGAGCATTGAGGGCGGCCGAGCTATATAAGCACGGCATGATAGGTCATGGCACAATTTTCGAGTGGTATCGTGACGGGATTATTGATGGCGATGATGAAGTCGCCCTCTGGCACGAACCTGAGGAGCGTAACTTCCGCGCGCTTTCTGAGCCACTAGTGAACATACGCTACACGTTACTTAGAGCGATCGAGGATCATTGTCTTACTCCAGAGCAAGCACAGGAAATGACAGCTTACGCCAAAGAGATCTACTACCCGAAACGCTCTTATCGTGCGCTACTGAAGAGTCCGATTTTGAAAGGTTGGTCGCAGGATCGCGTTGCCAACCTGAAACAGTACTTCTCAACCAAAGCAGTTGACCTGAAAATGCTTGACGCGATCGGAGTACTTCGCCATTGCGCTTGCAACGGTAATTATCAGCGAAGACAACGCAAGTCAAAGAATGTTAACCCGTCATTTCAAGCAGATGATCGCTGGTTTTGGAATTATCAGCGACTAATGATGAGTGGATTCATCAATGGTTGTGGTCTTGTCACGGGCGAGCAAGTACTGAAAAAGGCTTACAAAGACTCGGAAGTTGTAGAGAGCATGCGTGCCATCCTGGCGAAGCATTACTTCCTCTTGGAGTGGGCGAAGCAAAATGGACTGCACTGTCCAAAAGATTTTCTAATAACCTTCGTCAAAGAGTGGGAACACGAACATCGGATAACAGATCGAAGGTCATGGCTTCGTGCAAATGGCTTGACCCAAAAGAGGTACGAAAATCTATCGAAGGAGCGTGCGTTAATCCACTGGCTGACGACAAAGGGACCCACCGACTTCGGATTAGATACGAGTTTTGTCTTGGACTGGGCCAGACAGAATGGAGTTTCTTTAACGGCGGGTTGCGTCGACGATTCCGTCGAGCCGACAGACGAGGCAATGGAAGACTGGATTGTGAAAAAGGGGCCAGGCTATTTCGGTTTGATCTGGAGTTTTGATGTGGCTTTTTTGCAAGAGCTACAGATAACAGGAAAGATAGCCGGCCTCATTAAAAAGGTTGACGCGAAATGATTCAGACTCTTGCTAAGGCGTACAGGCATGGCACACATCGTTCAATCGCGCCCGAGCAAACCCTGGCCAATATTGCGCCTCATCTCGCGGCGCTGGGCGTAACCCGCCTTGCGGACGTCACCGGCTTGGATAGCATCGGGATTCCTGTCTACTGCGCCATCAGACCAAGTGCCAAATCATTGCAAGTTTCTAACGGAAAGGGATTGAGCCACGCCGATGCAAAAGTTTCCGCGCTCATGGAGGCAGTCGAAACCCATCATTTTGAAAATCCGGGCGGCAATTTGAAGCGCGGAAGTTTACGATCCATGCAGCGCGATGGTCACGTCGTGATAGCGCCCGAGTCTCTCCCCGGCTACAGGTCCAATGTCTTCTTCTCTGCCGATCGCGTGCTCGACTGGGTGAGTGCGGAAGATCTTTTATCTGGTAGAGAAGTATGGCTTCCAGCTTCCGTCCTCTACATGTGTCCACCTTTACTATACGACACAACAAGCAACGGCATGGCAAGTGGTAACCACCTTCTCGAGGCTACGTTACACGGACTCTACGAAGTCATTGAACGCGATGCCATGGCTTTGCTGAGTGTCAAAGGAAGACTGATTTTTTCTCCAAAGCGCTGCCGATTCATTGACCTGAAGACTGTGAAAGACGCCCCAGTCAGGCAATTGCACCGCATGCTAGCCGCCGCCGGCGTCAAACTAGTGCTGATCTGGCTAAAGAGTTGCATTCCAATCCATACATTTATGGCTGTTCTGCTTGACCCGACTCCGTTCAGTCCTTCCTCAACAGTTAACTTCGGTTACGGAACACATCTCAGCCTTTCGGTGGCAGCAACGCGAGCGATTACTGAAGCTGCGCAGTCACGCCTGACGTTTATTCATGGATCACGGGAGGATCTTGAGCCGGAAGCGTATCGAGGTTCTCATTACAGGATCTTTGATTTCTTTGACGGTTGTAACGCCAACAGCTCTTGGGGAAACTTAAAGGACTTGGCTAACGACGACTTGGTTACGGATTATGCAGGCATCTTGCGAAATCTCTCTAAAAATGGTTACAAGCAAATCTTCCGAATCAACATGACGCGCGCGCCATTCGATATTCCCGTCGCAATGGTAATCATACCCGGCCTTAAGCTGAACCCACATCTGGTCTAGATCGAAGATTAACAACCGAGCGGACGACCGTACAAAAGCTTGACGCAAACCGTCAGTTTGACGTAGATGCTTTCGTGTGGCTACATTGAGTTAAACCCTACGCGAAGACACAATTCACGAGGAAAATGATTCGATCAGTTGGCGCGCCGGGTCAGAGTTTTTGACATAAACCGAACGAGAAATTCGGTGTTCGGTGTGGGCCAAAAGGTCTAGAGTGGCATTGAAATGAGAATCTCACTAATCGGAGAAGGCGTTATGACCCGAAGATGCATCACCATTGTCGCAATGACCACGGCAATTCTTCTGGCTCAGGTTATTGTGGACGCTCAGCAGAATTCAGCAGACCCGACGCTCGGTACCCTCGCCGTCGAGATTGTCAACGATGACAAGCCTGCGTCCCAGTTCCCGGTCCTCGGGCCAACGGAAGGAGGCTTCATGGAAATTGGTCCATCGCGGCAGCTCTCTGACTGGAAGCAACCAGCGGGAGTCCTGCCTCTCGCGCGCATCAGGATTCACTCACTGATGGAAGACAATGCCGTTAGGATTAATGTATCTGCAGTGTTTGACGATTCGTGGCCGGTTGACTCCCCCGGGGCTAAGTATGGCGCGAGAGAACAGCCCATTGCCAGCTATCTCGCCAAAGAGGGCGAGACGATAAGCGTGCAAGAGTTAAAGCGTTTTGGAGTTGAGCCCTTGCTCCTCAAGGTTGTCAGAGCTGAGCTCCGAAGGGATGAGGAGCAACCGTTCGCTTTCCAGCCCGCGGTAGTAAGCAAGGTCAAATCCGTCGAGGTGATTGCCGTGGTTGCCTCCGGGAGTGATCCATCAGCGCCAACCCGGTACCAGGTGTCGCTGCGAAACCTGACTTCGAAGAACATCACTGCGCTCGAAATCTACGAAAGCGAGCAGGGGAGGCGCGGTGGTAGCGAGACGATGATGCAGTCGGTGCCTGGCCGCCCCGTGATAGGGCCGGGTGCTATGTATGACACAGAGGTTAGTATTGGCGGTACAAGTGGCAGAATGACGCCACAAGGATTTGTGCCAGACCCGCAGAAGCAGCGAACGTTCGTCGTAGGGACAGTGGTCTTTGAAGACGGAACGTTCGAGGGCGAGGTGGTGGTGGCTGCGGGAATAGAAGCGCGCCAGGCGGGCCGCAGGATACAGCTCGGGCGCGTCGTGTTACTGCTGAGGGATACCTTGGACGCAGCGGACCAGGGCGAGGCGGCCGCCCGTTTCCGTCTCTCGCAGATGAGACCGAAAAGAAACGCCTGATGGGAGAGGTCATGGATGGCCTTAAGAATGGGCGTGAGGAAATTCTTCACAAGATCAAGGAGTTCGAGCAATCAACCGATCGATCCACTGACTTCCGTACGTGGCTGAGCAGAACGAAAGAGAAGTACGAGGCGATGACCTCGAGCTTCTGACTTGAAACTTATTATGCGTCAATCGTCGGGTACAAGGGCGGAGAAGTTTTATCAGGCTTTGCCTGGCAGTTCATTCCTTTGCAGCCCCACGCTTTTGACGAGCTGACATTCGCGAAAGGGTTCGTCAAACAATTAACCAGCGCAGGGTTCAATGTGAGTCAAGTCGGGCGTTCAGTTATGGAGGGCAGGTTAAGCAAGAACTACGACGCGGCGCTGATCATCACGGACAAGGGTTCTGTTGATGCCGTATTCTTTGCTAACGCGGCGGAGGTAAGCAGGATTAGCGTCAACAAGCTGGGTAAGAATCAAATAGGTCACTACCTTTATCTCATCGAGAACCCGCCTGAGAAGGAGCAAAGATGGGAGACTGCGGAAGAACACTACTTCACGAAGACCGGGAACGTATTCCTGATAACGACCAACCGCATTCTCGACACTGCGCTCAAAAGAGTGGCGACGGGCCGGGATCCTAAGATAAGGTGAGCGCCCTGCCCCAGGTATGATAGCTGGCATGGCTCAGAGCTTGCGCGATCAACCGCCTATCTAAGTTCTCTCTCCCAGACTTCTCCTTGCATGAGTTCGCGCCGTGCCGCTGAAGCCAGGCATTAAACGACTTCTCCTGATTTCCCGTAAAACTCCTCGACAGTTGGCTCCCTGCGCGGCGCATTATTTATTTCGTGCCGATACTTTGAGATGGTCTCATAGACAACTCTGCGCGCTCGATTAATGTTCCCAAGCGGCCTG
>WNGE01000726.1_pt1 | contig 91231 bp, 86 predicted proteins | sample 5400651 | NCBI WGS metagenome assembly WNGE01 (sample SAMN13153370, study PRJNA577476) | soil metagenome | isolation source: 60 cm soil or saprolite under grassland replicate 2 | place: USA:California | collected 2016-06-15 | reverse complement strand
GGGCGAGCCCGCCAGGCGCGACCTGCGCGGATGCAGCCGGGAACGTGGTGATCATGGCGGTAGTCCACTCCTTGGGAGTGCTGCTGGTCCTGACGTGAGGCGTGAGGAACGGCGGATCAGCGGTGAACGCGACGAGTCGGGTCGGGGCCGCGAGCGTGTGGTTGCGGCTGCTCGCCGTTTGATGTGCCGGTCATCTGTTCGCCTCCTTCCGCGTTCTGTGTTTGTTGGCGTTGCTGAGCTGCTTCTCTGCCTCCACCGGATGGTAGGGTTTATGCCTGGTTGTTGAGTTGATGGAGGCAGGAGAACCTAAGCCGCTTCTGGTCTGCAAGACGGAGTTTGGTCGCTTGTGGGCGAACACCACGGAGGTACTGTCTGGATGGGTGCCGAGGGCCGGCAATTGAGCGGCAAACCAGGAGGTGACGAGGCTCCTGGGCCGGTCGCGCTGGCGTTCGGCGAACAAGTCCGTTCGGTGCAGCGCGACCGGGGCTTGACCGTCCGGGCGTTCGCCGAACAGCTCGGGATCTCGCATGGTTTCCTCTGTGACGTCCAGGCCGGCAAGGCCAAGCCGAGCCCGTCTCTGGTCGCGCGAATAGATGAGATTGGCGAGCTGGGCGGTGCGCTCGTCCGCGCGTACCCGGAGCTGCTCGCCGAACACGAGGCGCGCAAGCGAGCCAGAGCGGAGCGGCGTCGGCAGCTCCTCGGCGAGGCGCAAGGACCCACCAGCGGGCGGAGCAACCAATCGCCCGAGTCGTCCGGGAAAACGGCAAGTACGCAGAAGCCGCGCTACTCTGGCGGCACGTTGGCATTGGAGCCACACGCACAAGCGACCGCTCGGGAGGACGACGCGAACCGACGCGAGGCAATCAAGACGCTCGGCGCACTGGTCGCGGCTGGTGCGGCGCGGGCGCGGTCGTTCCTTCGCTACGTCGAGAGCCCGAACGTCGGTCCGCTGACGCTGGACGAGTACGACGAGAAGGCGTTGTGGCTGTCGGAGAAGGCCACGACGCAGCCGATTCCGCGACTGCTGCCGGTTGCGCACGAGCAGTTCGAGAAGGTCGCGGCGCTGCTCAGGGAAGGTCGTCACTCCAGCAAGCAGCGTGCGCGTCTGGAGTTGCTGGCCGGGCATTTCGCCTACTACCAGGGGCGGTTCACGTTCAACCTCGGCGACCACCAGGCCGCGCGGGCGCACCTGCGCATCGCTCGCCACTTTGGCGAACAGCTCGATGAGCACCTGTTGCTCGCCTCGACCGCGAGCTGCGAGGCGGGGATCGCGTTCTATCAGGGCCGGTTCGACAAGGCGCTACAGATCGTCCGCGAGGGGCGCCGGTACGCGACCGACTACACGGCCGCGCGGCTCTGGGCGAACGAAGCGCGGGCGCTCGCGAGTCTGGGGCCGGGGTTCGCTGAGGAGATGCGTCCGGCGCTTGATCAGGCGGAGGCGACGCTGCCGGATCGGTTTGTGCTGGAGCCTGGCGTGGAGTCGCCGTTCGGGCCGGAGACGTTCACGTTCTACGCCAGCACGGCATGTGTGCGCGCGGGCGATGCGAGGGCCGAGGAGTTTCTCGCGCGAGGCGATCCGTCGTTACGAGGCGCTGGGAGCGCGCAGGGATGAGCGGTTCGACTTCGAGAACCTTGCGCTGGCGCGTCTCAACCTTGCGATGGCGCTGTTGCAGGCCAAGCGGCCGGAGCCGCGAGAGGCCGCGCGTGTGGGCATTCAGGCGCTCGCGGTGCCTCGGCACTTGCAGACTGATCCGATCAAGCGCCGTGCGCACGAGCTGTTGAGCGCGTTCAGCCTGGGGCCGGGATGGGCCACGCTCCCCGCGGTGAAGGAGCTGGCCGAGGTGACGCGCACCTACCGACCGATGGCGTTGCCGGCGCCGGGGTCGCGCCCGGCGCTCGGCAGCTCGTAGCCGGAGAGAACCAACCGGCGGTCCTGTACGGGCCGCCGGTTGGTCGTTTCTTGGCTGCCTTGGGGCTGGCGTTCGCTGAACCACGAACAGCGATGCCTGTTCGCCCTGGTCGGCGAGCGGTGACCTTGCAGTCCAAACAGGCCGTATAAGCACGACCAATGCTCGATCGCGCCCTTGATGCGGTGGTTGGTCGGTGGCGACCGAGCGAACGCGGGCTCGAACAGCCGTTCGTTCCTACGGTAGCGGCGCCGAGCCGATCCGCGAGCGCGGCACCAACCGCCCGCGCACCGACACTGAGACGGGCGAGCCGCTGTTCGCCGTCCAGTTGGTCGCGCTGATCGAGGGCCGCGCGAACGTCATCACGGTCAAGGTCCCGGGCGAGCCGCCAGCAGTGCCGCAGGGCGCGCCGGTTCGGGTGCTGGGGCTGGTGGCTACGCCGTGGACGATGGAGGGCCGCTCCGGCGTGGCGTTCCGTGCGGCGCGGATCGAGCCGATTTCGCCGAGCGCGCGCCCGGCGGCGCCCAGGGCGTCGTAGCCGCACCTCTATTCATTCCGTTCGGGGCGGGTGCGGGATCGCTGGGGAGTGGCCGCGCCCGTCCCTGCCACCAGGCAGGAGGGATCTCCTCGTGTTGAAGCGTGTCGCTGTGTTCCTCGGGCTCGTGCTGCTGATCGTGGTCGCGCCGTCGGTGGCGGTCAGCGTCAGCCGCGCGGTCCTGGAGGCGATCGTGCATTTCCTTCAGGGCGTGCTGGCGGGTGGTGGGCATGTCTGACCATTTCGACCACACGCAGCAGGCGCCGCCGCTGGTCGAGCAGACGCCGCCGACACTGCGGCCGTCCACGCGGACGACCGCGGGGGCGCTGCTGGTTCGGTTCGTGCTACGGCCGGTGTGGCTGTGGCGCGTCGAGCTGGCTGCGGTCGCCCTGGTGGCCGGCGGCTGGGCGGTCCTGTCGCGGCTGGTCGGCCGCCCAGGCGCGGCGGTGCTGCTGGCGCTGGCTGGATTGTCGGTGCCGCTGTGGCCGTGGTGGGCGCGCGCCCCGGTGCGGCTGGTGTTCCATCGTGCCCGGGTTCGGCGCGAGTGGTCGGTCGGCGTGCGGCATGCGGGGCTGGCGACGCACAACGATCGGATACCTCGGGCGGTGAAGGTCGAGCCGATCCCGGCCGGTGATCGGCTGCGGGTCAAGATCCCGGCGGGCGGGCGAACCTCCGAGCTGGCCGAGCAGGCCGAGGTGATCGCCGCGTGCCTTGAGGCGAGGGAGCTGCGGGTCCTCCGCGACCAGGACAACGCGCGCTATGCCAGCGTGACCATCGTGCGCCGCGATCCGCTGGCCGGGCCGGGCGTGCTCGGGTGGCCGTACCGGGACGCGGCGCGGCTGTCGGTGTGGGCGCCGATCCCGGTGGGGGTGGACGAGGACGGCCAATGGGTCGCCGTGTCGCTGCCGGAGCGCAACGTCCTGGTTGGCGGCGAGCCCGGCGCAGGCAAGAGCGTCGCGCTCTCCCTGCTGGTGGCGACGGCCGCGCTGGACCCTGACGCGATCCTGGTCACGCTGGACGGCAAGCTGGTGGAGCTGGCCTGCTGGGGCGGCGTGGCCGCGCGCACGGTCGGCGTCGACGTGGACGACGCCATCCGGGTCCTGCTCAGGTTGCAGACTGAGCTGGATGTGCGTCTCCGGGTGCTGCTGCGAGCCAACCGGCGGAAGATCCGCCCGGGGATCGGGATGCCGCTGATCATGGTGGTGGTCGACGAGCTGGCGCACTACCTCAACGGGCCGGACCGCAGGCAGAACGCGGAGTTCGCCAACCTGCTCCGTGACCTGGTCAGCCGTGGACGGGCGGTCGGGATCGTGGTGCTGGCGGCCACGCAGAAGCCGAGTACCGATGTGATCCCGTCCGCGATCCGGGACCTGTTTGGGTTCCGCTGGGCGTTCCGGTGCACAACCCCGCAGGCGTCCGACACGATCCTCGGGCAGGGCTGGGCGTCACTGGGCCACAGCGCCTCGGCGATCGATCCCGCCGCGCGAGGCGTCGGGCTGCTGCTGCACGAGGGCGGCCAACCGGTGCGGATGCGGGCCTGCTACCTGGACGACGACGACCTGGTCGCGTTGGCGGAGCGCGCCGAGGCGCTGCGGGCGGGCCAGCCCGACGGCCATCTGATCGAGCGGCTGGGCTTGGACCCGGGCGGGCGAGAGCCGACGGGCACCGACGAGTAGACGCAGCAGCGATCCAGACAGGGTCGAGCGGTCGGCGGCGGTGTCGGCCGCCCGGGTCGGGTGCGGGATGGAGCTGGGCGCGGGACCGCTTTGGGGAGTGGCCGCGCCCTGCTCCGCCACCAGGAGAGTGATCCCCTTGGCGCGAACGAGGGTAGACGCTGGCGCGCCACGGTCGCCATTGGGTGGCCGGCCGGCGGGAATGGCGCTGGCCGGCGTGGTGGCTCGGGCTGGGGACCGGGCCGAGTATGAGCGGTGGGCCGAGCAGGTCGCCGGCGCTGGCTACTGCCGCCGGCCGGTGCGGCTGTCCGGCGAGGTCGAGCACGTGGACACGTCGAGCGGGGAGCTACGCGACTCCTACTCGACCGATGCGGAGCCGGACGGCGTGATCCTCAAGGCGTGCGGTACCCGGCGGGCGTCGCGCTGCGAGTCGTGTGCGAGGACGTACCGCTATGACGCCTATCACCTGATCAGTGCTGGGCTCCGTGGCGGCAAAGGTGTCTCGGAGACCGTCAGCGGTCATCCGTTCGTGTTCGTCACGTTCACCGCGCCGAGCTTTGGTCGGGTCCACGTGCGCCGTGAGCAGGCAGGCACGGTGTACCCGTGTCACGCCGGGCGGCTGGGGGAGTGTTGCGAGCATGGGCGGCGGCTCGGCTGCTGGCATCGCCATGAGGAGGGCGATCGGGCGCTCGGGAGCTGTGGCGGCGGACCACCATCTCGATCGCGCGGGCGCTGGCGCGGCTGGCCGGTATGCCACGCTCGGAGCTGGCCAAGGTGGTCCGGGTCTCGTACGTGAAGGTGGCCGAGTTCCAGCGGCGTGGGCAAGTCCACTACCACGCGATCATCCGCCTGGACGGGCTCGACGCCACTGGCGAGGTCACGATGCCGCCCGAAGCGTTCACGGTCGACCTGCTCGTCGAGGCGATCCGAGCCGTGGCGGCGGGCGCGCGGGCACCGCTCCCGGCGGCGGCCAGACGTGGGTGGGCGGGTCCAGATGCGGGGCGTTGGGGCCAGCAGCTCGACATCCGGGTCATCGGTGGGACCGAGGCGGCCGGCGAGCTGTCAGCCGAGCGGGTCGCGCGCTACGTCGCCAAGTACGCGACCAAGGCCGCGGAGACGGTCGGCCCGGCGCTCGATCGGCCCATCAAGAGCGCGCGGGACCTGGCGCGGCTCGACCTGCCCGACCACGCGGCACGGTTGGTCCGGGCCTGCTGGATGCTCGGCGGACGGCCAGAGCTCGCAGGGCTCGGGCTGCGGCGGTGGGCGCACATGCTGGGCTACCGGGGCCACTTCCTGACGAGAAGCCGGCGCTACTCCACGACCTTCCGCGAGCTGCGCGGCGCGCGCCGAGGGTGGTTCAACCTCCAGCGCTACGGCTCGGCCGTGCAGCTCGACCGCGACGGGCGTCTACTCCCGCCCGATGGGGTCGAGGCCGTCGCCTCGCTGATGTTCGAGGGCGCCGGCTACACGACCGCCGGAGATGCATGGCTCGCGTGGTCGATGGAACAGGACGGGCGTGAGCAGCGCCGCGCTGCCCGTGACGCGGTGACAGGCACGACATAAGTGGGTCCAACCGACGGCACGGGGCGACGGGTGGGCGTGAGGACGGAGCGCCGCGAGTCGTGTGTGTCGGGGGCGAGAAGATTCGGTGGGAAATCTGGGAGGCAGCTCGTCGCTCGACTGAGAACGAGCCGCCCCTTCCTGATGAGGTGATCATCGAGTTCGTCCGGCTGATGGACGAGCTAGCCGCCAAGTACGGCTGACCAGTGGATGTCTACCCGGCTGGTGTCGAATCGTGCGCCTCGGTTGCTGCCTCGCGGGGCTCCTCGGCGCCCCGCCTTGACCTCGATCCGATCAATCGCCTGGCGCAGGAGCCTCGCCCTGTCGGAGATGCCATCGAGCGATTCCCAGACTTCCTCGACAGGGCGCCCCTGGAGGATCGAGAAGTCCGGTGCCGGCGTGTCGTCCTCCGTGGGCTCGGCGAGCTGGTCGAGCTGTTCGATCAGCTCGGCGTACTGCGCTCGGAAGCGGGCTGCGGCCGTCGGGCTGTTGTAGAGGCCCTGCGTCCGGTCCTCCTCCAGGATGGCGAGGGCTTGTTCAAGTTGGGCTCGCTTCGAGTCCGTCGCGCTGCGGCGCGGCGCGTCCGCCTTCTGCGCGGCCAGGGCGGCGCGGGCGGCGGCGACACGGTCAGGAGTCAGCTTCTGAAAAAGTCGGGCGATGACGTACTGCTCCAGGTAGTGGCGGTTGATGGTGTTCCCCGAGCACTTGGCGCCTCCGAACTGCGTCCGGGCGTTGCAGCCGAAGAATGCGTTCGGGGCGTCGCTCGACCGGCCAGCCATGCGGCTGCCGCACTTGCCGCAGAAGACGAGCCCGGTGAGCAGGGTCGAGTTCGGCCGACGTCGGCCGTGCTGGCGGCGGTTGTCGAGTTCGGCCTGAAGTCGTTGGTACGTTTGCAGGTCGATGAGCGGTTCGTGCGACTGGATGGGGATTCCGTGTTCATCGGTCACGATCCGGGGTGCGACGACGCGGAGGACTCGACCACTGCTGTCGATCTCCTTGGTTCCTCCGGCGACGTGCTGGCCGATGAGGATCGGTGAACGGAGGAGCTTGCGGAGTGACGTGCCGTACCACCGTGTGGAGTAGTCCCCGGTTTGCTCCTCCTTGCGGCGCGTTTGGATCCCCCGTCCGGTGAAGTCTCCGCAGATGGACCGGACGGATTCACCGCTGAGGACTCGATCAATCGCTTCACGGACGATCTCTGCCTCGGTCGGGTTCAGCTCCAGCCGCTGGCCCTTGCCGGACTCGTGCGGCGCGGCTTGCCAGCCAAAGGGAGGTGTCCCTCCCTTCCAGCGGCCGACCTGGGCGATAGCCTCGTAGGCTGCCTTCACGCGGTTCGAGATGTTGGCTGACTCCATCTGGGCGAGACCGGCCCACATCGTAGTGGTGAACTCTCCGTGAGGGCTGAACCAGTCGAGCGGCCCGTTCTCGGTGATGATGACGACGTTGTGCGCCTTGCACGTGTCCATCACGCGGATGAGTTCGACGGTTCGGCGCACGAGGCGATGGAGCGCCCAGATGAGGATCACGTCGTACTGATCCAGCCGACGCATCAGGTTCTCGAACGCTGGCCGAGGCCGGCGGAGGTTGTACGCCGAGAAGTCGATATCCTCGTACAGGTCTCCGCCGTCGGCATAGGGTCGAGGGTCGTAGTGCAGCTCGTAGTTGCGGGCAAGCCGGAGGTGCAGGCTGCGCTGACGCTCGGGGGAGGTAGTCTCCTGTGTCTCCCGGCTGAGGCGGGAGAGTCCTGCTGCTCGCATGCCGGGTCGGATGACCGGCCCGGCCACATTCGGTAGGACCACGGTTAGCCTCCGACAGTGGTGCTAGTAGGAGATGGTGATGCCCGACTCTGCCCGGCCGCCGACGGTGGCCATCGTCACGCTCGGCTGTGGGCGGAACGAGGTCGACTCCGCGAACATCGCTGGGATGCTGAGCGCATCCGGCTTCGAGATGGTTGAAGACCCCGGAGCGGCTGATGCGGTCCTGGTCAATACGTGTGCGTTCATTACTGCTGCCAAGCAGGAATCCATTGACACGATCCTGGCGGCGGTCGACCTCAAGTCGCCTCCCTCCGATCATAAGCTCACTAGTGACGTATCCGCCCAGGCGGCCAAGCGGGAATCGATCGACACGATCCTCGCCGCCGCCGACCTGAAGGAGCAGGGTAGGGCGAGCGCCGTGTTCGTGACCGGCTGCCTGGCCGAGCGCTACACCCGCGAGCTGCGCCAGGAGCTGCCAGAGGCCGACGCCATCGTGCCCTTCGCCGACTACAGCCGCCTCCCCGAGCTGCTGCGCTCACGCCTTCCCAACGGTTCGGCCCTGGGGCCCAAGGCCGGCGCCGCCACCGCCCTCGCCTCGCCGCGCCGCGCCGCGCGGGGCGCCGCCACCGCTGCGCTTGGCGCCGCCAGTCCCGCGCCCGCCGCCGCGCCGCCCGACCGTGGCGAGCCACCCGCTCCACCCGCGAGTCGCGCCCTCCCGCTCGTCTCGCCTGGCGGCGCCTCGGCTCCGCTGGTCCCGGCTGGGCGCCGGGCGCTTCCGCTGGTGTTCCCCGCGCCGGCCGGGGAGCGCTTCGCGGCGCGGCCGGGACCCACGGGTCCGGTCGCTCTGGTCAAGCTGGCTGAGGGATGTGACCGTGACTGCTCGTTCTGCGCCATCCCGTCCTTCCGCGGCCGCTTCCGCTCGCGGCGGCCGACCGAGGTTCTGGACGAGGTGGCGTGGCTCGCCAGTCATGGCGTCTCCGAGGTCGGCCTGGTCGCGGAGAACTCCACCAGCTACGGCAAGGACCTCGGCGGGCGCGAGCTGCTGATCCGCCTGCTCCGCGAGCTGGCGGGCGTGGACGGCCTGCGCCGGGTGCGGCTCAACTATCTCCAGCCGGACGAGATCACGCCCGGCCTGCTCGAGGAGATGGCCGCCAACCCGGTGGTGTGCTCCTACTTCGACCTCTCGCTCCAGCACGTCAGCGAGCCGGTGCTGCGCCGGATGCGCCGCGGGGGCTCCACCGCCGCCTTCCTCCGGCTGATCGAGCGGATCCGATCGCTGGACCGCGACGCGGCCTTCCGCTCCAACTTCATCCTGGGGTTCCCCGGCGAGCGGCAGGCGGACGTCCGCGAGCTCGAAGCGTTCCTCGAAGCGGCCCGCCTGGATTGGGTCGCCTTCTTCCCGTATTCGGCCGAGGACGGCACCGCCGCCCTCGACTTCGATCGGCGCGTGGCCTCCCGCACGGCCCGCGCCCGCGTGGAGCGGGTCCAGGAGCTGCAGGAGCGCGTGCTGGCCGAGGTGCAGGCCGCCTGGATCGGCCGCAGGCTCCAGGTGCTGGTCGAGCGCGTCGACGAGGCCGGCACCGCCGAGGGCCGCAGCTTCCGGGAAGGCGTCGACTCGGACGGGATCGTTCGGATCGAGCAGGCCGCAGCCAGGCCGGGCGACTACGTTGAGGTCGAGGTCACCGCCGCCGAGGGACCTGAGCTGCTTGCCAGGCGGATCACGGTCTGACGAGAGAACAGAGAGGCAGGAGAGCGTGCGCTGCGAGATCATCGGGGTCGGCACCGAGCTGCTGCTCGGTCAGATCGTCAACAGCAACGCCGCCTGGATCAGCCAGCGGCTCGCCGACGTCGGTTGGGACTGCCTGCGGCACACCGTGGTGGGTGACAACGAGGAGCGGATCGCCACCGCGATCCGCGAGGCACTCGGGCGGGCCGACTCGGCGATCCTCACCGGCGGTCTCGGCCCGACACAGGACGACGTCACCCGCGAGGCGATCGCCGCGGTCGCCGGGGTACGCCTGGTGCGCGATCCGGACATCGAGCAGTGGTTGCGAGAGCGCTTCTCCCGGTTCGCCGGCGCCCGGATGGCGGAGATGAACCTCAAGCAGGCGGACGTGCCCGAGGGCGGCCGCGTCATCGACAACCCCGTGGGCACCGCTCCTGGGCTGCTCGTCGAGGTCGACGGCAAGCCGATCTACGCCGTGCCAGGCGTGCCGCGTGAAATGGAGCGGATGCTGGAGCAGGCGGTCCTGCCGGACCTCGCCATGCGGGCGGGCGAGGGTCGGGCGATCGTCTCGCGGACCCTGCGGACGGCCGGGCTCGGCGAGTCGCTGCTGGCCGAGCGCCTGACACCGCTGTGGGATTCGTTCGCTGCCGGCGGCGTCACCATGGCCTACCTCGCCAGCGCCGGCGAGGTCAGGATTCGCCTCACCGCCGTCGGCGGCACCCGCGACGAGGCGCTCGACATGATCGCGCCGGTGGAGGCCGCCATCCGCGATGAGCTGGGCGAGATCGTCTACGGTCTGGACGACGAGACGCTCGAGGCGAAGATCGGCCGCCTTCTGGCGGGGGCCAAGCGAACGCTCGGCTGCGCCGAGTCGCTGACAGGCGGGCTCGTGGGTGGGCGCATCACCACCGTCGTCGGAGCCAGCGAGTACTACCTCGGCGGAGTGGTCACCTACGCCACCGACACCAAGGCCGCCGTGCTCGGCGTCGACCGGGACCTGCTGACCGAGCTCGGTCCCGTCAGCGAGGCGGTCGTGGGCGCCATGGCTGAGGGCGTGCGGCGCCTGCTCGGCGCGTCGGTCGGCCTGGCCACCACGGGAGTGGCCGGTCCGACCGAGCAGGCTGGTCAGCCGGTCGGCACGCTGTGCCTGGGGGTCGCCGACGCCGAAGGCACCGTCACCCGCAAGCTCCGTGCCCCAGGGGATCGCGCCCAGATCCGGGCGTGGGCCACGACCAGCGCCCTCGACCTGCTCCGCCGCCGCCTGGAGGGGACGGCATGACGCCCCCGGCCCCTCGCCCCGGCGATCCAGATCCGGCTCGCGACGAATCCGGCGCCGCCTCGGACGATCCCCGCGCGGCTCGCGACGAATCCGGCGCCACTCGGGACGAGGCAGTGGCGAGGCGCGAGGCGGTGGTCGCCGATCCGGACCTGCTGAGCGGTCGGCTCTTCTTCGCCGTGCCACTGCCGAGCCCGACCAAGGCGCCGATCGAGGCGCTGCTGCCGGAGATCTCGCGCTCGATTCCGGACGCCCGCATCGCGGCGGCTGCCGGCTGGCACCTCACGCTGGCGTTTCTGGGCCAGGTCCGCCCCGAGTCGGCGGCCGACGTTGTCAAGGTGGGCGAGACGGCGGTTGCCGGCCTGTCACCCGCCGAGCTGCACCTCGAGGGTGCCGGGGGCTTCCCCAACATTCGTCGAGCGAGGGTGCTCTGGGCCGGCGTCGCCGGCGACGTGGAGGTACTCGCCAGCCTGGCCGTCACGCTGGCCACCGAGTCTCGCCGCGCGGGCTTGCGGTTCGAGGAGCGCGAGGTGCATCCGCATTTGACCCTGGCCCGACTCCACCGGCCAGCTCCACTGCCGGAGCCGATCGTGGAGCGGATCGCCGCGGCCGCCGCCGCCAGCCCGCTCTGGCGAGCCCGCGAGCTGTGCTGCTACCGGAGCACGCTCACCCGCGGTGGAGCCCGCTACCAGGTCGTGCGCACCTTCGCCCTGGCCGGCTGACCGCTCGCGCCGCTCGGCGCCGCCACCCGTGTCTGGCCGTCGCTGCGCGGGTCCGGCCGCGGATCGCTGTGCGTGCGGCGGAGTCGCAGCAGCGGCCCGGGTGGCATCGGTGGAGGGTTGATTGCTGCCGCGGGGCCGCCGGAGGCCGCGTGCGAGGGCCGCAGCCACAGCGACACCTGGGTCGGCTGCATCGACTGCTCCACCACCGCCAGCAGCTCGGCGGTCAACGTGTCCAGGTCGACCTGCTGGCGCAGCCGGGTACTGAACGCCGCGATCGTCTGGGCGGCGTCGTAGCGGCGCCGGTTGAAGCGCCGGTCCACCGCCCGCTGGACGCGGCGGTGGGCCGGCTGGAACACCGCGGCCATCGCCAGGGTCGCCCCGGCCACCCCCGTTGCCGGCCTCCACGGCCGCGCGTTCGCCACCGGCACCCCCGCCGATGGGGCCGGCCCTCCTTGCGTGGGCGGGGATAATCACCTGATGCGAAACCACGAGACCGCCGCCGACGCTGCTCCTGGCTGGGAGGCGATCGATGAGGCGATCGCCCCGCTCGTCGAGGGCGTCGCACCCGTCCACTGGGGCGTCAGCACGATGATCCCGGACCAGGACGGGCTGTGGGGCGTGAGCGCCTACCCGAGGCCGGACCACTGGTTCTACGTGACCTACGGCCTGTCGGAGCTGTTCACCAAGATCAGCCGCGACGCGGCCGTGAGCGGCTGGGGCGAGGAGCTGACCATGCGGGTCCACCGCGAGCCCGCCAGCGAGGCCCCGGGCTGGCCGGCGCGCCTCCTGGCCCGCCTCGGCGAGCTGGTCTTCGAGCGGGCGAGGCCGTTCTGGCCCGGAGGGCGCATCGAGCTGGGCGACGGCGGCGACGAGATGCCGCCCGCGGTGTGCTGGACCCCCGACCCTGAGCTCGGCGAGATCACCACCCCGAACGGCAACCTGGAGTTCGTGGCCACGGTCGGCGTCGGCCGCGACCTGCTGGCCCGCCTGCGTGCGCAGGGCACCGAAGCGGGGCTCGCCGACATCCGGACGGTCAACCCACTGCTGGTGACCGGCGCCGCCGGCCTGAGCTGGTAGGCAGCGTCGGCCGCGGCCCCGACGCGCCCTGCCGGCCGTCGTCAACGCGTCTGTCGAGCAGTTATCCACAGATTTCCGAAGCGTGTTGTCCCGAACACACGTTCGTAGTACGTTGCTTCCGCTACACCGGCGGGACCCTCCCAGCTCGCCGCCGCCGCCCTCGAGACCAGACCGAGATCCCATCAGAGAGAGTCGATGAGCACCCAATGACGAAGAAGCCGGTGGCGAAAGGAACTGTCATGGCCACGACCTATACTTCCCGCAACGGCAGCGTTCGGGGAGGGACCGTGGAACGCGAGAAGGCGCTGGAAGTCGCCCTGCTCCAGATCGAGAAGCAGTTCGGCAAGGGCGCGGTGATGCGCATGGGAGAGGCGTCGATCGGGCCCATCGAGGCGATCCCGACCGGAAGCCTCGCCCTCGACCTCGCGCTCGGTATCGGTGGGGTCCCTCGTGGCCGTGTCGTCGAGATCTTTGGCCCAGAGTCGAGCGGGAAGACCTCCGTCTCATTGCACATCATCGCCGAGGCGCAGCGGGCGGGCGGCATCGCCGCGTTCGTGGACGCTGAGCACGCCCTCGACGTGGCCTATGCCCGCAATCTCGGCGTCAATACCGACGAGCTGCTGATCTCCCAGCCCGATACAGGCGAGCAGGCGCTCGAGATCGCGGACATGCTGATCCGCTCGGGCGCGATCGACGTGGTCGTGATCGACTCGGTCGCCGCCCTGGTGCCTCGAGCTGAGATCGAAGGCGAGATGGGCGACTCCCACGTCGGCCTCCAGGCCCGCCTGATGAGCCAGGCCCTGCGCAAGCTGGCCGGCACGATCTCCAAGTCCAAGACCACCGCGATCTTCGTCAACCAGCTTCGCGAGAAGGTCGGGGTCCTGTTCGGAAGCCCCGAGACGACCTCCGGTGGCCGGGCACTCAAGTTCTACTCCTCGGTCCGCCTCGACATCCGGCGGATCGAATCGCTGAAGGACGGCACGGAGGTCGTCGGGAACAGGACCAGGGTCAAGGTCGTCAAGAACAAGTGCGCCCCGCCCTTCAAGCAGGCGGAGTTCGACATCATCTACGGGCAGGGGATCTCCAAGGAAGGCAGCCTCCTCGACGTCGGTGTGGATGTCGGCCTGATCAAGAAATCCGGCGCCTGGTTCACCTATGAGGGCGATCAGCTGGGGCAGGGTCGCGAGAACGCGCGCAACTTCCTGCGGGACAACCCGGAGCTGGCGCGCGAGATCGAGGAGAAGGTCAAGGCGCAGCTCGGGGTCGGTGTGCCCAGCGACGTCTCCGGAGAGGTTGGCGGCGTCCCGGGGGACCTTGACGGGGACGAATGATCGGCCGCAGAGCCACCGGCTCGCGTCCGGTCCGGCGAGCTGGCGGCGGCCTGGAGGACCGCACGGCCGCGTCCGAGGAGGCGGCACATGCCGCAGCCCTCTGGCTGCTCGAGTCGCGAGCGCGGACGAGGCTGGAGCTTCGTCAGCGCCTGGAGCGGCGAGGCTTCGAGGCTGAGGCGATCGAGCGGGCACTCGACCGGCTCACCGGGGTCGGGTTGGTCGATGACGAGGCGTTCGCGAGAGACCTGGCGGCCAGCCGGGTGGAGCAGGGCGTTGACGCACCGAGGATCGTCGTCGAGCTGAAGGACCGGGGAATCGCTCCTGACCTGGCGGTTCGAATCGCGGGGGAGTCGGCGCCGCCGAGTGATCGGGCGGAGCGGTGTCGCGAGCTCGCCGAGGATCGGCTCTCGAAGCTCGAGGGGCTACGCCCCGAGGTGCAGTACCGGCGGCTCGCAGCATACCTCGTCAGGCGGGGGTATCCGGGCGATGTGGTCGAAAACGTCGTCAGCGAGCTTGTCGATTCGGCTGCATATGAGGAGAGCGAGGAGGAAACGGACTACGGCCAGATCTAACCTTTCATGAGTGGTCTTGACCTGCCGTTCCTTGACCGAGCAACTATCACGGCCTACGCTGATCCTGCCCGGTCCCACCGAGCCTAACTCTAGATTACGTAACCTTGGTGCCTCGATCGTCCAGCAGACAACCTACTTCAGGAGGCAGGGGACTGCCCTGTTAGTCGCCCGTCCCTCACGTGTAGCAGTCTTCATGGACGCGGCCTTCGGGTCGTAATCGAGAGATGCCTCGCAGCGCCGGGCGGCCGCTCGGCGCTACTGCCGCTCCAGGGGGCCAATGGTCGGCGGCCATGCCCAGCGGCCTTGAACCGGCTGGACGTTCCGGCCGGGTGGAGCGCAAAGGAGGCCGTTGTGCTGGCCGGCATCATCGTGGGAATCCTCGTTGGCATCATCGTGGGCTTCGCCGTGGGCGCGGTCTACCAGCGGAAACAGGCGGCCGGTCTGCTCGGTTCGGCGAAGGAGCAGGCACGGGCGATCTTGGATGACGCACGTCGGCAGGCCGAGACTTCTCAGCGAGAAGCAGCGGTGGAGGCGCGAGACGCGGCGCTGCAGAGTCGCCAGGCCGCGGAGGAGGAATCGACAAGGCTTCGATCTCAAGCTGAGAGTGAGGCACGAAACCGACTTCTGGAGGTCCAGCGCAGAGAGGAGCGCCTTCTCGTCCGCGAGGAAGCGATCGAGGGCAAGCTGATCACGCTGGACAGGCGCGAGAGCGGCCTGGAGGAGCGTGAGGCGGCCGCCGACGCGACTCGGCGCGAACTCGACCAATCGATGGAAGAGCAGCGTCGCCGGCTCGAGCAGATCGCCACGATGACCGCGGTCGAGGCCAAGAGCCTCCTGATGAAGCAGGTGGAGGAGGAGGCCAAGCGCGACGCGATGGGCCTCGTCCGCGACCTGGAGCAGCATGCGCGCGAGGAGGCCGAGCGGCGGGCGCGCAAGATCGTCACGCTGGCGATCCAGCGAGTGGCGTCCGAGCAGACCTCCGAGTCGACCGTGGCGGTCCTGCCGTTGCCATCGGACGACATGAAGGGCCGGATCATCGGCCGCGAGGGTCGCAACATCCGCGCCTTCGAGGCCGTGACCGGCGTCAACCTGATCATCGACGACACGCCCGAGGCCGTGCTGCTGTCCTGCTTCGACCCGGTCCGCCGCGAGGTGGGCCGGATCACGCTGGAGAAGCTCGTCTCCGACGGCCGGATCCATCCGGCGCGCATCGAGGAGACCTACGACCGCGCGAAGATCGAGGTCGAGAGCGAGGTGCGCCGCGCCGGCGAGGACGCCTGCATCGAGGTGGGCATCACCGACCTGCACCCGGAGCTGGTCCGGGTACTCGGTCGGCTGAAGTACCGCACCTCCTACGGCCAGAACGTGCTGCGCCACCTGATCGAGACCGCGCACCTCGCCGGGATCATGGCATCGGAGCTCGGCATCGACGTGCGGCTCTCCAAGCGCTGCGGCTTCCTGCACGACATCGGCAAGGCGCTCACCCACGAGGTCGAGGGCTCGCACGCGATCATCGGCGCCGAGCTGGCTCGCCGGCTGAAGGAGCGGCCGGAGGTCGTGCACGCGATCGAGGCCCACCACGGTGAGGTCGAGCAGCGCACGGTCGAGGCGGTGCTGTGCCAGGCGGCGGACGCGATTTCCGGTGGTCGTCCCGGAGCCAGGCGGGAGACGCTGGAGTCCTACGTCAAGCGGCTCGAGCGCCTGGAGGAGATCGCGGTCAGCTACCCCGGTGTTGACAAGGTCTTCGCCATGCAGGCCGGCCGCGAGGTACGCATCATGGTCAAGCCGGATGACGTCGACGACGTGGCTGCGCAGGTGCTGGCGCGCGACGTGGCCAAGCGGGTCGAGCAGGAGCTGCAGTACCCAGGGCAGATCAAGATCACCGTGGTGCGCGAGCTGCGCAGCGTGGAGTACGCGAAGTAGCGGCAGGATCGAGGTCGGGCCCGGCGACCCGCCGGGCCCGAACAACGTCGGCCGAGGGTCTGGGCCCGCCGGCGCCGGGCAGAAGCGCTCGGGTGGGTCGGGGCCGCCGGCACCGGGCGGGCGTTACCATGACGGGCTGATGAACGAGCGCTATTACATCCGCACCTTCGGGTGCCAGATGAACGAACACGACTCCGAGCGGATCGCCGGTCTGCTGGAGGCGCAGGGCATGGAGCCCGCGAACGGGCCGGACGACGCCGACCTGGTCGTGCTCAACACCTGCGCGGTCCGGGAGAACGCCGACAACAAGCTCTATGGCACCCTCGGGCATCTGGCCACCACCAAGGCCCGCCGCGGGCTGACCATCGCGGTCGGAGGTTGCCTCGCCCAGAAGGACCAGGGCCGGGTGCTGGAGCGCGCCCCATGGGTCGACGTGGTGTTCGGCACCCACAACATCGGCAGCCTGCCGGCCCTGCTGCGGCGCGCCAGGGAGCAGGGCGTCGCCCAGGCGGAGTTCTTCGACGAGATGCAGGCGTTCCCCTCGGCGCTGCCCGCTCGGCGCGAGGCGGACTGGTCCGCCTGGGTCGCCATCAGCGTCGGCTGCAACAACACCTGCACCTTCTGCATCGTGCCCAAACTGCGCGGTAAGGAGCGTAGCCGCCGGGTGGGCGACGTCGTCGCCGAGGTCGAGGCGCTGGTCTCCAGCGGGGTCGCCGAGGTCACCCTGCTCGGACAGAACGTCAACTCCTACGGCACCGACCTGCCCGGCCACCGCCAGCTGTTCGGCGACCTGCTGCGGGGCCTGGATAGCGTCAACGGCCTGGAGCGGCTGCGGTTCACCAGTCCCAACCCCAAGGACTTCCGCGACGACGTGGTCGATGCCATGGCGAGCTGCCGGCCATTGTGCGAGCACGTCCACTTCCCGCTCCAGTCGGGCTCGGACCGCGTGCTGCGCCGCATGCGCCGTGGGTACCGCCGGCGCCGCTACCTCGAGATCCTCGGCAAGCTCCGGGCGGCCATCCCGGGGGTCGCCTTCTCGACCGACATCATCGTCGGCTTCCCCGGCGAGACCGAGGAGGATTTCCGCCAGACGCTGGAGCTGGTCGAGCAGGCGAGATTCGACTCGGCCTTCACCTTCCAGTACTCACCGCGGCCAGGGACCGACGCGGCCGGCATGCCGGACCAGGTTCCGGCCGAGGTGGTCGGCGAGCGATTCCAACGCCTGGTCGCCCTCCAGGAGCGCATCGCCCTGGAGCGCAACCGCGCGCTGATCGGCACCGAGGTCGAGCTGCTGGTCGAGCGGGCCAGCTCCAAGAGGGACGCCACCCGCATGTCCGGCCGCACCCGCACCAACAAGCTCTGCCACTTCCCCGCGCCCGGGATGGAGGCCCGGATCGCCGGACCCGATGGGCCCACCCCGGCGCCCGGGATGGAGGCCCGGATCGCCGGGCCGGATGGGTCCACCACGGCGCCGGGGGCGCGGGGCGAGGCCCGGATCGCCGGGCTGGGCGGGACCACCGCGGCGTCGGCGGGGCGGGGCGGGGCGCCGGCGAGCATCGCCCCTGGTGACCTGGTGACGGTGCGGGTGGAGCATGCCGCCCCGCACCACCTGCTGGCCGGGCCGGTGCTCAGCCACTGCCCGCGGACCGCGCCGGACTCCTCCTGTGCGGTCGCTCCGCCACCGCGGCCGCTGCCAGCCGGAGCGGTGCCGCTGCCGCTGGTCGGCTGATGGCCATCACGGCCGCGGCGCTGGTCCCGCACCCGCCGCTGCTCGTCCCGGAGCTGGGCCGAGGCGCCTCACCCGAGCTGGACCAGCTCCGCTCGGCATGCCGGCGCGCCGTCGCGATGACCCTCGACGGTGTCGACGCGCTGCTGATCGTCGGCCCCGCACCCTCCTGGGGCGAGGTCGAGCCCGGCGCCACCGGCTCGTTCGCACCCTACGGCGCGGCGGTGACCACCCGACTGCCGACCCCCGGCGACGACGTCCCATGGCACGGCGTGGCCGGCGTCGGCTCGGCGCGACCCGGTCTGGGACCGACCACCCCCGGGGACGACTGGCTGGACCGCCGCGGCCTGCCCCCGGGCCGGCTCACGGAGCTGCCGCTCTCCCTGGCGGTCGCGGCCTGGCTGCTCGGCCTGGAGGCGCAGGTGCGCCAGATTCCGCGGCTGGCGGCCTTCGGCGTCCCGGCTTCGATGCAGGTCGGGGAGGCGGCGGCCACTGGGCGCGCCCTGGCCGGCGCCGTGCGGGCCCGGCTCCACGCGGGCCTGCTGGTCATGGGCGATCTGTCGGCCCGCCGGACCCTGAAGGCACCGGCCAGCTTCCACCCGGCGGCCGAGGAGTTCGACCGCCAGGTCGGCGACGCCATTCGGAAGGCCGAGATCGGCCGGGTGCTCGACGCCGACGCCGGGCTCGCCGACGAGCTCCGGGTCGGCGCGATGGCGGTGCTCTGGCTGCTGGCCGGCGCGCTCGAGGACGCCGGCGACTTGCGGACCGAGGTGCTCGACGAGGCGGCACCCTTCGGAGTCGGCTACCTGGTGGGGGTCATCGAGTCCCGGTGAACGCCGAGCGCCCCGGCCCGGTGCTCGCCCTGGTCGGTCCGACCGCGGCGGGCAAGACCGCGCTGGCGCTCGAGCTCGCGCCCGCCCTCGATGCCGAGATCATCAGCGCGGACGCCATGCTGGTCTATCGCGGCATGGACATCGGCACCGCCAAGCCGACCCCGGAGGAGAGGGCCCGCGTCCGCCATCACCTGGTCGACGTGGTCGACCCCGACGAGGAGTTCTCGGTCGCGCGGTTCCAGCCGCTGGCGCGCGCCGCCATCGCCGACGTGCTCGCTCGCGGTCGCACGCCGCTGCTGGTCGGCGGCTCCGGCCTGTACTTCCACGCGGTGGTGGACGAGTTCGTGTTCCCCCCGACCGAGGAAGCGGTCCGCCGCCGGCTGGAGGCCGAGGCCGAGGTGGTGGGCCTGCCCGCCCTCTACCGGCGCCTCGTCGACCGGGACCCGGAGGCGGCCGCCCGCGTCGCACCGGCGAACCTGCGCCGGATCGTTCGCGCGCTCGAGGTCATGGAGCTGACCGGTCGCCGCTTCTCCTCGTTCAGAGGCGCGATGGACGCACCGGTCTCGCGGTACCGGCTGCTCGTGCTGGGACTGGACCCTGGGCAGGAGCTGCTGCGCGCCCGAGTCGCCGAGCGGGTCGCCGCGATGGCCGCGGCCGGCCTGGTGGAGGAGGTCCGCCGGCTCGCCCGCCGTCCCCTGTCGCGGACGGCCCGCCAGGCGCTCGGGTACAAGGAACTGCTGGACGCCCTGGAGGCCGGCACGGCGCTGGAGGCCGCGCTCGACGAGGTGGTCGCCCGCACCCGCAACTACGCGCGCCGCCAGCTCGCCTGGTTCCGCAGGGATCCGCGGGTGCGATGGGGTACCCTTCCACCCGGGCCAGACCTGGCAGCATGGGCGATGCGAGGGTTCACCGAGCAGGCTGGACACGAGGGGTAGCTGTGGAGTTCGTCAAGGCGCACGGGACCGGCAACGATTTCGTGGTCATCGAGGACCTCGAGGACCGCCTCGAGATCGGGCCAGAGTTCGTGCGCCAGGTCTGCGACCGGCATTTCGGCATCGGCGCCGATGGGGTGATCCGGATCGCCCCGGGCTCCGCGGCTCCGTTCTTCATGGATTACCGCAATGCCGACGGATCGCTGGCGGAGATGTGCGGGAACGGGGTCCGCGTGGTCGGCAAGTACCTCGCTGACCGCGACCTCGTCGGGAGCGACCTCGATCTGGAAACGCGCGCGGGGGTCAAGCACCTCGAGCTGACCGTCGACCGCCATGGCATGGTCGATCTGGTGTCGGTCGACATGGGGGCGCCCAGCTTCAACCGCGCCGATCTGCCGATGACCGGTGAAGGCGAGGCGTTCAAGGAGTCGCTGGAGGCGGGCGGGCAGGTCTTCGAGGCCACCTGCCTGTCGATGGGCAACCCGCACGCGATCGTGTTCGTCGACGACGTCGATGCCGCGCCGGTGACCAGCGCCGGTCCGCTGCTGGAGCACCACCCGGCCTTCCCCAACCTCACCAACGTCGAATTCGTGCAGGTTGTGAGTCCGCAGCGGTTACGGCAGCGGACCTGGGAGCGCGGTGTCGGCGAGACGCTCGCCTGCGGCACCGGCGCCTGCGCGGTGGCGGTTGCCAGCCAGGTCCGCGGGTTCGCCGGTCAGCGAGTCACGATCGAGCTGCGGGGCGGGCCCCTGGAGCTCGAGTGGGCGCCGGGCGGCACGGTGCGCATGACCGGCCCCGCCCGCGAGGTCGCCCACGGGACCTTGACTCCTGACTTCCTCGCCGCCATCGGCGACCCGAATTCCTCACCCAAGGAGTGATCGCTCGAGATGCAGACGGCGCGTCGGATCGCAGCGCTTCCCCCGTACCTGTTCGCCGAGATCGACAAGCGCGTCGCGGCCGCCAAGGCCGCCGGCGTGGACGTCATCTCGTTCGGGGTCGGCGACCCGGACCGGCCCACCCCCGGCTTCATCGTCGAGGAGCTGGCGCGCGCCGCTCGGGACCCCTCGACCCATCAGTACCCGAGCTACTTCGGCCTCCCCGAGCTGCGCGAGGCCATCGCCGGCTTCTACGAGCGCCGCTTCGGCGTGAAGCTGGACCCCACGACGCAGGTCCTCCCGCTGATCGGCTCGAAGGAGGGCATCGCCCACCTGGCGACCGCGTTCGTCGACCCGGGCGACCCGGTGCTGATTCCCGAGCCCGGCTACCCGGTCTACGAGATCGGCACGATCCTCTCCGGTGGGCAGCCGGTGCAGATCCCGATGTCGGCCGCCGAGGGCTGGTATCCCGACTTCTCCAAGGTCGATGGTGCCGTCGCCGATCAGGCCAAGATCCTGTGGCTCAACTACCCGTCCAACCCGACGGCGGCCGTGGCCACGCTCGACCAGTTCGAACGGGCGGTCCGGTTCTCCGCCGACCATGACCTGCTGCTCGCCCACGACAACGCGTACTCCGAGATCACCTACGACGGCTTCGTGGCGCCGTCGATCCTCGAGGTGCCCGGAGCGCTCGACGTCGCGGTCGAATTCGGCTCGCTCTCCAAGATCTTCAACATGACCGGCTGGCGGATCGGCTGGGTGGTCGGCAGCGAGGTGGTCATCGAGGCGCTCGGCCGCGTGAAGACCAACATCGACTCCGGCGTCTTCAACGCCGTCCAGCGCGCGGCGGTCGCCGCCCTGGACAGCGGGATGCCGCACCTGCCCGAGCTGGTCGCCACCTACCAGCGCCGGCGCGACCGCATCATGGAGGTCTTCTGGGACGCCGGCTGGAGGGTCGACGCGCCCAAGGGCGCCCTCTACATCTGGCTGCCGACTCCGCCGGGGGAGTCCAGCGTCGCGTTCACCGCCCGCCTGCTCGAGGAGGCCGGGATCGTGGTCGCCCCCGGAACCGGCTACGGGCCGAGCGGCGAAGGCTTCATCCGCCTCTCGCTCACCATCCCCGACGCCCGCCTCGAAGAAGGCTGCGAGCGCGTCCGCAAGGCCCTGGTCGGCAGGTAGGCCCGGCTCCAGTCCTGCTCGCCGACACCGGGCCTCGCCGCGCCGCGCCCTGCCGGGCGCCCGCGGCGCCGCGCGAGAAGAGCCCAGGTCAGGTCCGGACGACCTCCAGCATCGTCTGGTAGGCCTCGGTGACCAGGCCGCCCGGGAACTCCGCGAGCAGCGCCGTGCGCTCGGCCTCGAGGAAGGCCGCCGCGGCATCGGAGCCGAGCGCCGCGACGTAGGACTTCGAGTTGAGATTGGCCAGGTGCGCCTCCAGCGGCACCTGCCGCGCCCAGCGGAACTCGGCGGTCCGCATGGGAAGCCCGTACGGCGGGGTGGCCGGATCGTTGCTGCGGGCGTTCGGGTAGTGGGCTCTGGCCTGGTGGTAGGTCGGGCATGCCGCGACCAGTCGGTGCTCCTGCGCGGCAGCCCAGGGCTCCTGGCGGTCGGTGACGTTCCACCACGCCGCGAGGGCCCCGCCAGGGCGCAGGACGCGGCGGAACTCCGGCCCCGCGCGGTCCGGGTCGATCCAGTGCCAGGCCTGCGCATAGGTGACGAAGTCGACGCTGTGATCGCGGAGCGGCAGCGCGTTGCCGTCACCACGGACCACGTCCACGCCCGGACACGATGCCGCCAGCTCGGCCAGCATGCCCTGCGAGGGCTCGATGGCCACCACGCGAGCCCCCCGGTCACGGAGCTGCCGCGCCGCGATCCCCGTGCCCGCCCCCACGTCCGCCACCAGCGCCCCGTCCAATCCGCGCCCCGCCAGCTCGGCCAGCCGCTCGTACAGCTCCGCCGGATACCCGGGTCGTGCCGCCGCGTACACGCCGGCCACCGAGCTGAACACTCCCGTCACCGTCATGCCGATCCCTTCACCGTGCCCTTTTTCACCCCTATAGGCAATTCTTGCGGGCCGTTGAGCGGCCCGTCGCCTGAGTTAGGCCGCGGCCTCGCCTCACGTCGGCCGCATCTCGTGAGGCCGACCGCATCCTCCTCGCTCCGCGGCGGGATTCGAGCCTATCCCCCCGCGCTGCCGGATCGCGGTCGTTGCTCGCGCGCGGGCCGGGCGGCGCTCGAGAATTCCCGCGACGGATCGGCCGCGGCTCGTCTACCGTGGAGGCATGGCTGACATCACAGAGCGGACGAGTCCGACCGGGACCCGACGGGACGACGCAGAGATCAAACTCGTCGAGCTGCGCAAACTGCGGCTCGAACGAGTCATCCTCGTGGGCGTGGCGGTCGGCGGATCGATCGAGGCCACCGAGCGCTCGCTCGAGGAGCTCCGCCGCCTCACCGAAACCGCCGGCGCCGAGGTCGTCGACGCGACCTTGCAGCGCCGAACCCGTCCGGACGCCGGCACCTTCGTCGGGAAGGGCAAGGTGCTCGAGGTGGCCGAGATGGTCAAGGCCCAGGGCGCGGACACCGTGATCATGGACGACGAGCTGTCCCCGGGCCAGCTCCGCCGGCTCGAGGAGCTGGTCGACGCCAAGGTCATCGACCGCACCGCCCTGATCCTCGACATCTTCGCCCAGCACGCGACCAGCCGCGAGGGCAAGGCCCAGGTCGAGCTGGCCCAGCTCAACTACCTCCTGCCCCGGCTGCGTGGCTGGGGTGAGAGCCTGAACCGCATGGGTGGCGGTATCGGCACCCGCCGGGGCCCAGGCGAGACCAAGATGGAGGTCGACCGCCGTCGCATCCGCCGGCGCATCACCAGGCTGCACCGTGATCTGGCGGAGATGGCCAAGACCCGCGACGTGAAGCGTCGCGGCCGCGAGCAGGCCGGTCTGCCCGGCGTGGCGCTGGCCGGCTACACCAACGCCGGCAAGTCCACGCTGCTCAACCGCCTCTCCGGAGCTGGTGTGCTGGTCGAGGACAAGCTGTTCTCGACGTTGGACCCAACCACGAGGCGACTGGACCTTCCCGCCGGACGCTCGGTGACCCTCACCGACACGGTGGGCTTCATCGCCAAGTTGCCGCACGACCTGGTCGAGGCGTTCAAGTCGACGCTCGAGGAGGTTGCGCTGGCCGATCTCGTCGTGCATTTGGTCGACGCGGCCCAGCCGGACCCCGTGGCGCAGGTCGAGGCGGTGCGCAAGGTGCTCACCGAGGTCGGTGCCGGCGACGTCCCCGAGTTGCTGGTGCTCAACAAGGGCGATCTGGTGGACGACCTCTCCCGCGCTCGGCTCATGCGGCAGTTCCCCGGAGCACCGCTGATCTCCGCGGCGACCGGCGAGGGAATCGACGAGCTGCTCATCGAGGTCGCCGCACGCCTGCCGCACCCGGACGTCTACCTGACCGCGGTGCTGCCGTTCCAGCGCGGGGACCTGCTCGACCGAGCCTATCGGGAAGGCGAGGTGCTCGAGGTCGAGCACCGACCCGAGGGCACTCGACTCGTTGTTCGCGCCCCGGCCGCGCTGGCCCGCGCGCTCGAGCCGTTCGTGCGGCCGACCTCTCCGTTGACGGCGTCGGTGTCGTCCGAATCGGCGCCAGCCGGTGGCGCTGCCGCCGCATCGCTTTCCGACAGCAAGCCGCCGCGTCGGGATGCGGTTGAGGCCACCGCGGCCGAGATCCCCATGATTCCGACTCCCGGCTCACGCTGATCGGCACGCGATCGGCAGCGGGATCGCGATCGGCAGCCGGAGCCCATCGCGATCGGGATCCGCATCGGCAGCGGGATCCGCGTCGGGATCGGGGGTGGAACTCCGATCGGAATGCGATCCCCACTGCGCTGCTTCCGGCACTTGAGCGGTGACCGGAGTCAGGGCCCGCTCTCGGGCGGGCTGACCGGCGTGGTCGTGGGCGCTACAGACGGCGTAGCACGGCGACCACCTTCCCCAGGACGGACGCCTCGTCCCCGTCGATCGGGTCGTAGGTCGGGTTCGCCGGCATGAGCTGGACGTGCCCGTTCTTCATCGACCAGCGCTTGACCGTTGCCTCGTCCTCCAGGTTCGGCACCAGAGCGGCGACGATGTCCCCGTTCTCCGCCGTGGGCTGGCGCCGGACGACCACGTAGTCGTCGCCAAAGATGCCCGCCTCGATCATCGAATCGCCTCGCACCCGGAGGACGAAGAGCTCACCCTGTCCGACGAGGTCACGCGGCAGCGGCAGCATCTCCTCGATCTGGTCGTCCGGCAGCACGCCGGTACCGGCGGCGATCGGACCGCTGAGCAGCGGGGCATATGCGGGCAGCGGCCGCGGCACCACCGGGGCCGGCCCGTCGACGTAGACCTCGATGGCCCGAGGTTTCGTCGGATCGCGGCGGATGAAACCCTTCTTCTCCAACGTCTGGAGCTGTGAATGCACGCTGGAGGTCGAGGTGAGGCCGACCTCGTCGCAGATCTCCCGAATCGAAGGCGGATATCCACGCTCGTTCACCGCGTCGCGGATGAACTCGAGGATGCGGCGCTGCCTGGTGGTCAGCTCCTCGCCCATCACCGTGTACCCCCTGAACACTCGTTCCGGACTCGCCTGACCGGCGACCGCTTCCTCCTTCTTGGTCGGACTCTAACAGCGCGCGACTCAGAAGGCAAACACCTGTTCGACTCCTGTGGATGGCGATTGACATCGAACACGTGTTTGGTCAACTATAGCAGCGAGTCGAACGCATGTTCACCCACGGGATCCGGATCGGCGGCCCGCCGGATCGCTGGGCTCCGGGGCGATGGAAGGAGGGGTTGACGGTTGGAGCGTCCCCGAACGCTCGTCATCCTGCTCTCGGTCGCGTTGCTGCTGCTGGTGGCGCCAAGCCTTCTGAGCGGGCGCGGCCCATGGCATGCGGAGACCCGTGTGGCCTACGCGGAGCGCGGGACGATCAGCTACACGGTGAAGCCCGGCGACACCCTTTGGAGCATCGCTCGCCGGATCGCCCCCGGCCAGGATCCTCGTCTGGGGTCCCGGGGGCCGCACAGCCGCTGCTGGCCGTACCGGCGGCTCGAGGTCACGGGGGAGTCCCGTCAGGAACGTGCCGCTCGGGATCGGGACCGGGGCTTGGGCGGGGTCGTCTTCCGCAGGGACTCGAGGGTGTCGAGTTCGCGCTCGAAGTCGCCTGGATCCTGGAAGTCCTTGTAGACGCTGGCGAAGCGCATGTAGGCGACGGCGTCCAGGTCACGAAGGGCGTTGAGCACCTCGATGCCGATCTCCTGGCTCTCGACTTCCCGTTGACCGCGAGCCCGGAGGGCCTCCTCGATGTCACCCGCGATGCGTAGGATGTCGCTCCGCGGGATCGGCCGGTTCTTCGAGGCCTTCTCCAGCCCGGACACGAGCTTGGCGAGGTCGAACTGCTCCCTGGAGGCATCACGTTTGAGGACCAGCAGCGGCGCTTCCTCCACCCGTTCGAAGGTCGTGAAGCGCCGGCCGCATGCGCCGCAGGCGCGGCGGCGGCGGATCGTCGTCCCGTCTTGGGACTCCCGCGAGTCGACGACCCGATCGTCGTCGACTGAACCACAGAAGGGGCAACGCACGGCTTCCTCCCCAACCGGCCCTCCATCGGGGCCACCACAACATATAGTGGTACAATAGCCTGCCTGAAGCCGGTTATCCACAACATCTTGTGTCAGGGGCTTGACCTCAGCCCCGGTTCGTTGCTAAATCACAGCGCTGTAAGTTCCGTCCGTCGTCCCGCCGGCATGAGCGGAGCCCGATCTCCGACACTCGGTGCCATCTTTCTCCGGGGACGTGAGTTTGGCCCTGTGGGGGGCCGCTAGGGAGGTCATCATCGTGGCGAAGACCAGGGATGCTCTGTCGGTTCAACAGGGCCAGTCGCGCAAAGGTCTGCAGGTCCGCCGCTTGTTCACGACCGATGACGCGCACCCCTATGACGAGCTGACCTGGGAGCGGCGGGATGCGGTCATCACCAACTGGCGCGATGGCTCGACCGCATTCGAGCAGCGCGACCTGGAGTTCCCGGCCACCTGGTCGCAGAACGCCACCAACATCGTCGCCCAGAAGTACTTCCGCGGACCGCTCGGCACGCCGCAGCGCGAGCACTCGGTTCGTCAGATGGTCGACCGGGTGGCGGGCACCATCACCAACTGGGGGGTCAAGGACGGGTACTTCGCCGGTCAGGCCGACGCCGAGGCGTTCCGGTCCGAGCTGACCCACCTCCTGGTCAACCAGCGAGCCGCCTTCAACTCGCCGGTCTGGTTCAACGTGGGCGTCGAGCCCCATCCGCAGTGTTCGGCGTGCCAGCCCTACGACGCACTGATCAGCACCCCGACCGGCATGGTCCCCATCGGGGAGCTGGTCGAGCGGCAGGCGGTCGGCACCGTGGTGTACGACGCTCACGGCGAGACCAGGGTCCGGGCGGTGAAGTTCAACGGTTCCAAGCGGGTCTACCGCGTTCGGCTCCGCAACGGCTCGTTCATCGAGACAACCGGTGACCACGTGGTGTTCGCCACGTCAAAGCGCCGGTCAGGGGGCGCCTGGCTCCGGATCGACCAGCTCCAGCCGGGTATGCGCCTGCACCTGTACCCACACCGCGCCTCCAGTGACGATGTGGTGGGCCGCCTCGCCCACGCCCTCGATTCCCCCGAGCTGCAGCGCGAGGCCGACGGCGGTGTCGCGACCCTCACCCGCACGGCGACCGAGACCAGGGAGGCCGCCGAGGCCGCACTCGCCGGATGGCTGCAGGCGGACGGCTTCGTCGGCCAGTACGGGACCGGGACCAACACCTCGCTCACTATCGAGTTCATGACGGTGAACGAGGACGAGTACGACTGGGTCCAACGCCAGCTCCAGGTCGTCTTCCCCGACGTGCACCAGCACGTCCGCACCTTCGAGACCGCCGACCAGGGCATGGTCGGTCGCCGCATCCGCCTCTACGGCGAGGTCCTGCGACCGTTCGTCGAGGCATGGGGTCTGACGGCGCGCCAGCACGATCTGCGCGTGCCCGGCCGGCTGTGGACGGCTTCGAACGAGGTCGTCGCCGCCTATCTGCGCAGTGTCTTCCAGGCCGATGGCTACGTCACGGCGCAGGGCGGATCGAGCCGGGTGGCGGTCGGTGTGATCAGCGAGGCTTGGACCGAGGACCTCCAGGTCCTGCTGCTTCGACTCGGGATCTACTCGAGGCGGCTGCGGAAGGGCGAGGCTCGTGCCAACCGCTCCAACCTTCACGAGATCCAGATCAACATGCGCTCCGAGCGCGTCGCATTCTCCGAGCGGATTGGTTTCATCTCAGGGGACAAGGCGGCGCGGCTCGCGGCCTCGCTCGACCTCGATGGCAAGTCCTGCCCGGACATGCGTGAAGAGGAGATCCTCGCCATCGAGGACCGGGGCGTCCAACCGGTCTACGACATCCAGACCGACAGTGGCGAGTACCTGTCGAACAACGTGCGGGTGCACAACTGCTTCATCCTGTCGGTCGAGGACACGATGCCCTCCATCCTCAACTGGTACGTGGAGGAAGGACTGATCTTCAAGGGCGGCTCGGGAGCGGGCATCAACCTGTCGACCATCCGTTCCTCGAAGGAGCCGCTCGGCAACGGGGGGGAGGCCTCGGGCCCAGTCTCGTTCATGCGCGGCGCCGACTCCTCCGCCGGCACGATCAAGTCAGGCGGAAAAACGCGCAGGGCGGCCAAAATGGTCGTACTGAACGTGGATCACCCGGACGTCCGTGACTTCATCTGGTGCAAGGCACGGGAGGAGCACAAGGCTCGCGTGCTCAGGGATTCCGGGTTCGACATGGACCTCGACGGGCGTGACTCGATCAGCATCCAGTACCAGAACGCGAACAACTCCGTCAGGGTGACCGACGACTTCATGCACGCCTATGAGGACGACGGCGAGTTCGACCTCAAGGCCGTGCTCGACGGGCACACGGTCGAGCGAGCCGGCGCGCGTGACCTCATGCGCGAGATCGCCCAGGCCGCCTGGGAATGCGCCGATCCTGGCATGCAGTACGACACCACCATCAACGACTGGCACACCACGCCGGAATCAGGGCGAATCAATGCCTCGAATCCGTGCTTCACGGGTGAGACCCTCGTCCACACTGACAAGGGACTCATCCGCTTCGACGAGCTTGCCCGCCGAGCGGTGTCGGGTGAGACCTTCGGGATCTACACGCACGACGCCACCAGTCCCGATGCTCCAGCCGAGACCGTCACCCTCAGCCGTCATGACGCGGTCATGGTGACGGGGACCAATCCCATCGTCCGCCTGACCTTCTCCAACGGATCGCAGATCCGGTGCACGCCCAACCACCGCTTCTGGACCGTCAATCGGGGTTGGGTCGCCGCCGAGGACCTCGCATCAACCGACGAGATCCGGCTCCTCGACCAGGAGACGCCAGCCAGCGCGGCCGATCGTCGGCTGCCGGTCCCGACCGATGTCGCTGCGTACGTGGTCAAGGGCGACCACGCGGCGGCGATGGCCCTACCCGAGAAGTGGGATCCGGAGTTCGCCCACCTGCTCGGGTGGCTCGTTGGCGATGGTTCGTTCAGTGGCAACGTGATCTCGGCGATCTACGGCTCCGCCGAGGACCGCGAGGCCATCCTTCCGCGTCACCAGGGGCTGTTCAGCAAGCTGAACGGCGGCCGCGAGCCCAAGGTCAGCGTTCAGGAGAACGGAACCGTGCAACTCCGGCTGTCACGCCGGGCACTGGCGTCGTTCTTCGAGGCACTAGGCCTCAAGCGGGTCAAGGCTGCCGAGAAGGATGTGCCGTGGTCGATCCTCCAGGCTCCGACCGACATTGTCGGTGCCTTCCTGCGCGGTCTGTTCGATGCCGACGGCACAGTCGTGAACGGCGCAACGACTCGCTATGTCGGTCTCGCCAGCCGATCCAAGTCTCTGCTCAAGTCCGTGCAGACGCTCTTGGCAACGCTGGGCATCGGAAGCCAGATCTATCAGACCGCAAGAGGCGGTGTCGTTGAGTTCACGTATATGACCAAGGCCGGTCAGTGGCGGAGCTACGAATCCACCCTTGGCTATGACCTGCGTATCGGCGGCGACGGCATTGATAGGTTCTCTGGTCTCGTTGGCTTCAACGTGCCCAGCAAGGTAGAACGCCTTCGGGAACTCGCCGGCGTCGCGAAGCGTCCACAACGGCGTGTAGTGAAGCTTGTGAGTCGAACGGACGACGGTTTTGCGCTTACCTACAACCTGAGCGAGCCGAAAAACCATTCCTATATTGTCCAAGGCGCAATTGTTTCGAATTGTAGCGAATATATGCACCTGGATAATTCAGCTTGCAATTTGGCGAGTCTGAATTTGCTGAAGTTCCTGGGTGCGGATGGCGTGTTCGACGTCGAGGCGTTCAAGCACGCGGTCGAGGTGGTGTTCCTCGCGCAGGAGATCATCGTCGGCAACTCGTCCTACCCGACCGAGAAGATCACCAGGAACGCCAAGGACTACCGGCAGCTCGGCCTCGGCTACGCCAACCTCGGCGCGCTGCTCATGGCGCAGGGCCAGCCCTACGACTCCGACGGCGGTCGCGCCTGGGCCGCGGCGATCACCGCGCTGATGACCGGCCACGCCTACCGGACCAGCGCTCGGGTCGCCCAGGTGCTCGGCCCGTTCGCCGGCTATCCCAAGAACCGAGAGCCGATGCTTCGCGTCATCGGCAAGCACCGCAAGGCGGTCGACGGCATCGACGCCAGCCTGGTGCAGCCGAGCCTGCTCGAGGCGGCCCGCACGGCCTGGGACGAGGCACGCAAGTTTGGCGAGGAGCATGGGTACCGAAATGCCCAAGCTAGTGTAATTGCCCCTACTGGGACAATTGGCCTTCTCATGGATTGTGACACGACCGGGATCGAGCCGGACCTCGCCCTGGTGAAGACCAAGAAGCTGGTCGGTGGCGGGTCCATGTCGATCGTCAACCAGACCGTGCCGCGGGCGCTGCGCCAGCTCGGCTACGCGGACGAGCACGTCCAGGCGATCCTCGAGTACATCGCCGAGCACAACTCGGTGAAGGGTGCGCCGGCGCTGCGTGCGGAGCACTACCCGGTGTTCGACTGCGCGATGGGTGAGTCGCCTATCCAGTACATGGGGCACATCCGGATGATGGCGGCGGTGCAACCGTTCATCTCTGGTGCGATCTCCAAGTGTGTGACAGGAGAGACGCTTATCCCTACCACGGACGGACTGCTGCGGATGAGCAGCCTGCATGAGGGCGAGCCGGAGGATACGTTCCGCGACACTATCCTGGAAGTCGCATCGTTGGACGGTCCACACAAGACCGACGCCTTCTATTACGGCGGTACGCGTCCTGTCCGTGAAGTTGTTCTACGCTCCGGTCACAAGATCATCGGGACGCCGAACCACCGCCTACTGGTGGCAACCGATCGGGGTCTGGAATGGAAAGAGCTGGCCGATATCGTCGCGGGCGATCGGGTCGCGCAGCAATACGGTGCGGAACTGTGGTCCTCACTGCCTGCCAGGTTCGATGACTTCATCGCGTCCGCCCGCTATGGGCCGCAGAAGAAGGTCAACATCCCAAGCGAGATGACCCAAGAGCTGGCCTTCCTCCTGGGTGCCTTCGCTGCCGAGGGTCATATCACCCGGTCCAACTACACGATTGTTATCACAAATTCGACCGAGACTGTCCTCAATCGGATAGTAGCGGCCTGGCGGAGCGAGTTTGGTGTGGAGGCGCGTATCGCACGCGACGCTGGTAAGTGCCCTGCGGTCGTCATGGCCTCCAAGGAGATCGTCGAGTTCCTTGATCACCTTGGCTGCGGAGGCCGCACGAGCGAGAAGCGTATCCCCGATTCGGTGCTTCGTTCACCTCGTCCAATGGTGCTCAGCTTCCTCCAGGGACTCGCACTCGACGCCTATGTGACCAGCTCTGGCATGGCCAGGTGGGCGATCTGCCTGGATGCACCCTCGCTGCTCGATGACCTCCAAGCAGTCCTCACGAATCTCGGGATCGTCCATAGCCGTATCAGCAAGCGCAACTCCAAGTACGGAAAGTCGTACGACGAGGTCTACGCGGCCGGTGAGGAGGCGGCTCGACTGGTCGAACTGGTCCCGTTCTGCGAGCCTGAGAAGGCCAGTCGAGCGAGCCGTCTCATCGGTAGGACTTTTGCCCAGAGCACTGCTGAGGTCATACCGGGGATCAGTGGGCCGGAGCTGTACGAGGCCATTCCAAAGGGCAAGCCAGGTCGGAACGGTTGGAGCCTGCGCCGCGGATTGGCTTACCTGCTCGATCCCCGCACTCGGCACGTGAGCCGTCGCACCGTGGAGCGGGTAGCGGCCATTCCAGGCGTGGAGCTTCCGGGTTGGCTGCGTGCAGTGCTTCGGGACAACCTGCACTTCAGCCCCGTTGTTCAGGTGACCGACGGTGGCGAGCGCGAAGTCTTCGACTTGTCGGTCCCAGCGATTCATGCCTTCGTCGGCAACGGCATCGTCAATCACAACACCGTCAACATGCCCGAGTCGGTCTCGGTCGAAGAGGTCGAGAAGGCGTACCACGAGGGCTGGAAGCTCGGCCTGAAGGCGCTGGCGATCTACCGGGACAACTGCAAGGTCGGGCAGCCGCTGTCAGCAACCAAGTCGAGCAAGGCCACAGCCTCGGCGGAAAGCAAGGGCGACAACAGAATCGTCGCCGATACGGGGGCGGTGCTCGAGGTCGACAACGCTCCCGTCCGTCGCCGGCTGCCGCGGACCCGTCCGTCCAAGACGACGTCGTTCCGCGTCGGTGACATCGAGGGCTACCTGACCGCTGGCTCGTACCCCGACGACGGTCTCGGAGAGATCTTCGTCAAGGTGTCCAAGCAGGGCTCGACGCTGTCGGGCGTGATGGACGCCTTCGCGATCGCGGTCAGCATGGGCCTGCAATACGGCGTGCCGCTCGAGGTCTACGTGTCCAAGTTCTCCAACATGATCTTCGAGCCCAACGGCATCACCGACGACCCCGACATCCGCATCACCCAGAGCCTGGTCGACTACATCGCCCGCCGGCTGGCCATCGACTACCTGGACGTCGAGAGCCGGCAGGCGCTCGGCATCAAGACAACCGCCGAGCGGATCGAAGAGGTGAACGGCACTGGGCCGTCGACCGCGTCGCAGCCGGCCCCAGCGTCCACCGGTGCCGCGACATCGGCGGATGCCAGCTCGGCCGCGGTCACAGAAGGCGAGTCCGCCAAGGGCCAACCCGCGGGTCCCGCTGGCGAGGGCCGCTCCGCCGGCGAGGGGCGGTCCGCCCCGGGGGCCGAGGGCGGGCCAGGGGCCGAGGGCGCTCCGAGGGTCCAGGGCGCGCCCAGGGCTGAGGACGGGCCGACCGTGGCGCCGACCTCGCCTCGCAGCGAGCTCGCGTTCACACCCGGGATGTCCGCGGTCGACGCCCCCTTCTGCTCCACCTGCGGCGTCCGCATGCGCCCGGCCGGCTCCTGCTTCGTCTGCGAGTCCTGCGGCACCACGAGCGGATGTAGCTGATTCCCGGCGGAATTGCATCCGATGCAACAATTCATCCGGGTGGGCGTAACGTGAAAGCCCAGGTGACGAGGGGTGCCGGCAGCGTGCTGGCATCCCTCGTGTCGTGTCTGACCTGCGGGGTCGGTAACAGACACAACGATGTTGCATCGAATGCAAGACAAGGTCAGGGCGTTGTGATGTGGGTCTCATCGGCCAGTTGTAGCAGCTCGGAGGCGTTGAGATGCGGTTTCAGTACGTAGTGCACGATCTGGGGCGCCAGCGGCGGGGCGCTGTGGCGGTCGTCACGCTCAGTGGGAACGCTGCCAATGTGCGGCTCATGGACGCGCACAACTTCAGCAGCTACAAGAGCGGACGACAGCATCGGGGCATCGGCGGCTTGGCCACGCGCTCGCCTGTGCGACTCGCTATTCCCAGCGACGGCCACTGGTATGTCACGGTGGACCTCCAGGGTCTCCGGGGAACCGTTCGTTCCGGTGTGGCCGTGGAGCCGCCGCCTCTTGCGCCGCTGCGCCTTGTCGCCGGCAGCGCTCCGCTGAGCCAGATCCGGCACGAGGCTCCACCTGGTGCCGACGCCGATGGGGACCGGCAGGTGTGGGACGTCTTCATCTCTCATGCCAGCGAGGACAAGGACGCGGTGGCCCGGCCCCTTGCTGAGCACTTGCGGGAGCTGGGCGTGACAGTGTGGCTGGACGCGTTCGAACTCAGGATTGGCGATAGCCTTCGCCGCAAGATCGACGCCGGTCTTGCTGGCAGCCGCTTCGGAGTCGTCGTGCTGTCTCGATCCTTCTTCAGGAAAAGCTGGCCGCAATACGAGCTCGACGGCCTCGTCACGCGGTATGTCTCCGGTGAGCAGAGCCTGCTGCCGATCTGGCACGACATCACCAAGGACGAGGTGATGGCCGAGAGCCCATCGCTTGCTGACAAGATCGCCAGGAGCACTGCGCAGTCCACGATCCAGGAGATCGCCCACGAGATCGCCGAGGTCGTTCGTCCCTCCGTCGCCGCCGATCTCTGACTCCTGCTGGCACCGAACGTGGCGACCACGGAGGGCCTCCTGCGTTCCAGGCGGATTCGCATCGCGCTTGTGGAAGGGAACGTGCGCAAGCTGCTGAGTCCTTCCCCACGGCGTTGAGCTGCCGATTTGGAGACTGCCCATATCTGGCTCAACAATGTTGCATTCGTTGCAACGGAGGGGTTGATGGGCCAGAGCGCCAGTCACCTGCCAGGTTCGGCGCACCTGGAGCTGGTCGAGGGCGTAGTGCACCTCGAGCCAGAGCGCGCGGTGTTCAAAGCGATGCTGCAGGGCTGGGCCCGCCAGCAGCAGGCCCGGTTCCTCAAGGAAGAGACGATCGAGCGGCGCGTGGCACTGGTCCATCGCATGGCGATCTTCACCGGGCAGTATCCGTGGCAGTGGCTGCCTGGCGAGGGCGAGGCGTTCATTACCCAGGGCTGCTCGGGCGAGCGGGGGCGGCCGATCGCGATGTCGACCGCCCGTGGCTACGAGACCGACCTGCGACTGTTCATGGAGTATCTCACCGATCCTCGCTATGGCTGGCCGCTGGTCTGCCATGAGCGGTTCGGGACTGCGCCGCAGCAGTTGTTCCACGAGCGGAACTCGATCGTCCACGTCAGTGACTACGAGGGCCAGCCGGGCCGCCGCCCGTTGAGCTACGCCGAGGTCCAGGCGCTGTTCGACGCCGCCGACGGCCGGGTTGAGGAGATCCGGGCCCGGCGCCGCAAGGGGGCGCTCGCGGCGATGCGCGATGCCGCGGTGCTGAAGACGATCTACGCCTTCGGGCTGCGCCGCCGCGAGGCGTGGGGCTTGGACATGGTCGATCTTCGCCACAACCCCAAGGTCGGCCAGTACGGCCGCTTCGGTGCGCTGTTCGTGCGGCACGGCAAGGCCTCACGCGGCAGCCCACCCAAGCGGCGGACCGTGCTGACCGTTCCCGAAATGGACTGGATCGTCGAGGTCCTGGAGCAGTGGACCACCCAGATCCGCCCGCTGCTCTCGCCAGCCTCACACCCGGCGTTGTGGGTGACCGAGCGACGCGGCCGGCTGTCGCTGCGGGGCATCAACGAGGCCTTCGAGGCCGCGCGCGTGGCCGCCGGCCTTCCCGCCGACCTCGACCTGCACTGCCTGCGGCACTCCTACGTCACGCACCTGCTCGAGTTCGACTACCCCGAGCGATTCGTCCAAGACCAGGTCGGCCACCAGTACGCCGCCACCCTGGCCATCTACTCCGGCGTCGGCGACGAGTACCGCAACCGGCTGCTCCGCCGGAGCCTGCAACGCCACCCCGAGCTGTGGAGTGACCAGCCATGACCAAGAAGATGGGCTACCACTGGCACCTGCGCCAGAAGATGGCCGAGCGTGGCCTGTTCCAGACCTCAGAGCTGGTGCCGCTGCTGGCCGAGCGCGGCGTCCACCTGTCCCGCGAGCAGGTCTACCGGCTGGTCACCCAGCCCCCGCAGCGGCTGTCGATGGATACCCTGGCCGCCCTGTGCGACATCCTCGACTGCACCCCCGACGACCTCGTCGAGGTCGCCGTGGTCAACGAGCAGACCCGCAAGACCGCGCGGCTCGGCGGGCCGGCCGCCCCACCGCCGGTGCGCCGCACCACCGTCCGCCGACCGCCTGGCTCGTGAGCAGGCAGCAGCGCTGGCGCGATGAGCGTCCCGAGCTCGTCCTCACCCGCCTCGTCAAGCATCTGGCCTCGGCCGTGTCGGGCCTGAGCGAGGATGCAGCGCGGGTGGCGCTCGCCAAGGCGCAGGCCAAGACGCGCAAAGGGCTGCGGGAGCTGGACGCCTACTTCGCCGTCAGGCCGGATGCGCTGACCGTCGGGGTCTCCGACTGCCCGGCCGCCTTCGTCCGGCTGGCACAGGTGCTCCTTGAGGACGGCCGTGCGGTCAGCCCACCGGTGTGTGCAGCCTGCGGCCGGGCGGAATCCTACCTTCGAGCTGCGCCGGGCGGGCGGCTGTGCAGCCGCTGCAACTCCCGGAGAAGCCGGATCCGATGCGCCCGCTGCGGCCAGGACGGTCGCGTGGCGGCCCGCCGGCCCGAGGGCGTGATCTGCTACCGCTGCTACGGCAATGATCCGCTCGTCGTCGAAGAGTGCAGTGGCTGTGGACACCAGCGCCTTGCGGCCACGCGACTGCCGGACGGCAGTGCCCTGTGCCGCAATTGCTACACCCGTCCCACCCGTGTGTGCAGCGTGTGCGGCGCCGTCGCGCCGGTCAAGGCAATCCTGGAGCAGGGCCCGGTCTGCCAGTCGTGTTACCGCCAGCCCCAGCGGCGTTGCGGGCGATGCGGACGCGTCGGCCAGATCGGGCGGCGCGCCACTGCCGACAGCCCTGACCTGTGCCAGAGCTGCTACCGGGGCCCAACCGGAGTCTGCTCGATCTGCGGGCGCACCCGGCCCTGCATCGGCAGCCGCTCCGGCACGCTGCTCTGCCATAGCTGCTTCCCACGGCGACGGCGCACCTGCTGCGGGTGCGGGCGGCTGCGGCCAGTCAACGCCGAGTGGCCAATCGGGCCGGTCTGCTCGACCTGCTATGAGCGCATCCGCAACCATCCCGAACGCTGTGGGCGCTGCGGGAACCTGCAGCCGCTGATCGCCGTCGACGACGACGGCCGTCGCACCTGCGGCCTCTGCGCAGGCGTGGCGATCGACTACACCTGCCGACGCTGCGGGCAGGGCGGCCGGCTCTACGCCGAGGGGGCCTGCACCCGCTGCGTACTCGCCGACCGCCTCCAGGACCTCCTGCAACGACCCGACGGCACGATCGCCCCGCAGCTCGCACCGATCCGCGACGCACTGCTCACGGTCGAGTATCCGATCAGCATCCTCGGCTGGCTCCGCAAGAGCGCATCGGCTCGCCTCCTTGCCCGCCTCGCCGCCGAGGACCGACCGATCACCCACGACCTGCTCGACCAGCTGCCGCAAGGGCACGGCCTGCACCACATCCGTCAGGTCCTGGTCCACACCGGTGTGCTGCCGGAGCGTGTCGAGTATCTCGAGCGCATCGCGCCATGGCTGGAGCAGCTCCTCGCGGGCTTGCCCAGCCACCATGCCCGGCTGATCCGGCCGTTCGGCCACTGGTTCGTGCTGCGCCGTGCCCGCCGCATGGCGCACAAGCGTTCCTACACCCAGGCCGCCGGCGCCAGCGCACGGCGGCGCATCCAGGCCGCCGTGGACTTCCTCGGCTGGCTGGACAAGCGCGGGCTGACCCTCGCATCGCTCAACCAGGCCGATGTTGATGAGTGGCTCACTGGCGGCGCGACTCCCCGCTACAACGTCGCTGCCTTCCTGACCTGGACCGCCGAGCGCCAGCTGACCCCGAGGCTGACCGTGCCGGCGCGATCATACAAGCAGCCGCCGCACCGGCTGCTCAGCGATGACGAGCACCGCCAGCAGCTCCGGCGCTGCCTGACCGACACCACCCTGCCCGTCGACGTCCGGGCCGCAGGCGCGCTGGCCACCTTGTTTGGCACTGCCATCGCACGCGTCGTGGGGTTGACCGTCGACCACATCAGCCAGTGTGACGATGCCACCTACCTCACCGTCGACCAGCACCCCGTGCTGATTCCCCCCAGTCTGGCGGCGCTCTTGCATGCGGCCGCACAAGCGCCGTCTCGGTCTGCGCTAGGTCGCAGCCTGCCCCGCGTGCGATGGTTGTTTCCAGGCAGCGGGACCCCCGGCCGGCCCATGGCCGCCGGCACACTCAGCCGGCGGCTCCTGGAGCACGGTATCGACGCTCGATCCACGCGCAGCACGGCACTCCTCGCCCTGGCTGCCGACCTGCCCGCCCCAGTCCTCGCCGACCTCCTCGGCCTGCACGTCAGCACAGCCTCTCGCTGGGCGACCTACGCCAGGCGGGACTGGAGCGCCTACCTCGCCGCACGCGCTGATGACGCCCGCCGTGAAGTGGCTGAAGAGCAACGAGAAGCTCTCGCTCCTCCTCAAGCCCCAAGCACGTGACCCGCCTTGCGGACCTGACCAGGGCCGTGATGAGCGACCCACCTGAGCGCGCGTTGTGGCCCACTTGTCGACCGTCGTGGCCCGGTCCGTGCGGCTAGCTTGACCCACCCGACGGTCGTTACTACTCGAGCCCACGTGCGTTGCGCTCCGCTGATCGTGTGCGCCTCGACGACGCGCCTGCCGGCCTCGGCGCCATCGTGACCCGGCCAGCACACGGCGCACCGGAGGCTCAGCGCTGCAGCACGCCGCCCAACGGACGCCCCACACAGACCGTGCAGGCAAACAGGTACAGCGACCCGCCGCCACCGCCGAGCGCGATGCCATGGGGCGCCCAAGCGTCGCGGTCCATGAGCCGAGTCCAGCGCCCCTGGGAGCCGAACTCGCCACTGGCGATCGTGAGCAGGTGGTCCATGCGCCGCCCGCAGCCGCACAACGGCCACTCCGGGTCCTGGATCCAGCGCGGGTGGCCGCCGACCTTGGTCCCCGGCGCGGTGGACAGCTCAGCCCAGTACCGCCCACCGCCTTCCTCACCCCATCGATTGACCCGCTCGGCCAGCCCGTCGGGCAAGTCATCGGGATGTGGGTATTCAATGACCGGCTCGGGGTGCACCACGCACGGCCGCGGCACGTAGTCGTCCGGGGCCAGGTCGCTGTCGAGCCCGTCGAACCGAGGGGCCGGCGGCGCGGCCAGGCGCTGGCCCACCTGCGCCGCCGACCGCCAGACCGTCACGGGGTGGGGCCCATACCACGGCGCCGCATGCCAGTTCGGGCACCACAGGAGCTGGAACAGGTCGGTGTGTTCGGAAAACGGTAGGTCCGGGACGTCGCGGGCGTACAGCTGCAACACCGCGACCAGCGGGGATGGGTGCTGGTGCGGTCGTGGCTCGAGCCAGACGCGCTCGCCGGCGGTCAGGTCGAGGCTGCCCGCGCCGGCCACGATCCGGTCGATCTCCGCGGCCTCCTCCTCGGTGACCGTGGCGGCTTGGCCCTGGTCGGGACGCCAGCGCCGGTGTGCCGCGTCCTGAATCGCGCGGAAGCGCTGGAGGTCGGCTGGCGCGATCGGCTCGCGCCGTTCGCCGAGGAGCTGCCCGCGGCACGTCGGCCAGGGCGCGTCGGCGGGCCAGAGCAAGGGACCGCCGAGGGAGCTGTCGTCCGGGCCTGGCGCGCCGGCGCGGGGGTGCAGCCGGACCGCCGCTCGTGCGAGCGGGCCAAGCTCTGGGAAGACGGCTGTGACGTCAAGCGGCGGTGGTGGGGTGGAGTAGACCATCCGATCTGCCTTTGCCCGGTCGCGTCTGTGCGCGCGTGCGTGGTGTGGTCGTCCGACTGCGAGGATGGTAATCCCAGGGGATGACGCTCCATCGCGACCGCCCCGAACCGGCGCCGGAACGGGTGGGGCCAGCGCAGACGATCCAGGTGGGGCCAGCTACCGCAGATACCGTCTACCGCTCAAGGAGAGCAGAAGAAAGCAGGAATAGCTCCTGCTAGGAATACATACCCTCCCCCAATAAAGTGCGTCTTCTCCGCGAGAGGGAGCCACCGTCGAGTCGGCTCCCTCTCGCGCGAGATGTCGAAATGCTGGATCCGTCGTCGGACCTCTCTGCAATCCATATGCCCGGAGATTCGCAAAGCGCCTCCACCCGCCCTGAAGGTTCAGGAGTAGCGCACGGATCGAATACCTGCTCTGCCGCAGTAGCCAGGGCACTGCTCAGCCAGGAATAGCCTGGTCAGAGGTGGGTGGCAGCATCGTCGGCACCCGCTCCGGCTACGGTGGTCGCCGAGCGTTCTGGTAGTGAGCGGTGGCGGGACTCGCGGCGGGTCCCGGGCGCGGGGCTCATCCGAGGGTCGGGGGGAGGCCGAAGGCGGGAAAGAGGGTGGTGCCGAAGGTGGTGATTTCGGCGATGCGGCCGTCCTCGATGCGGAGGACGTCGAGTTTGAAGGCTCGGTATTCGGCGTCGCCGGGTTCCCGGAGGTAGCTGGCGGCGGCGGGCTGGCGGTTCGCGCTGGTGGGCAGGAGACGCCAGTCGCCGGGGTCGGAGAGCGCGCGTTCGAGCAGGGGCAGGAGCGAGGCGAGCCCCTCGTAGCACCACGGATACGGAGGCATGGTGATGCGGATGTCCTCGCGGACCAGCGCGACCGCGGCGTCGGCGTCGGCGCGCTCGTGGGCGTCGATGAAGCGCTCGAGCAACGCGCGCTCCTGGTCGCTCGGCTCCGGGGCGGACCAGTCCGATGGGCGCGCCGGCAGTTGCTCCCGAAGGGTGGCGCGGGCGCGCTGCAGCGCGCTGTTGGCGGCGGCCACGGTGGTGTCCAGCAGCGAGGCGGTCTCGCTGGCGGACCAGTCGAGGACGTCACGGAGGATCAGCACCGCCCGCTGGCGGGGCGGGAGGAGCTGGATGGCGGCGAGGTAGGCGAGCTCGATCGTCTCCTTGGCGACGATCACGGCGTCCGGCTCGGTGTCGCTCGGCGCGATCTCGTCCAGGAGCCGATCCGGGTACGGCTGGAGCCACGGAACCTCCGCGAAGGAGTGCAGCGACCGTAGCCTTCGCGATTTGTGCCGGAGCGCGTCGAGGCAGACGTTCGTCGCGATGCGATACAGCCAGGCGCGGAACCACGAACCGCCCTCGAAGCGTTCGCGCCCGCGCCAGGCTCGCAGGAAGGTCTCCTGCACGAGGTCCTCGGCCTCCTCGAACGAACCGACCATCCGGTAGCAGTGCACGTGCAGCTCCCGGCGGTGACGCTCGACGAGCGCGGCGAACGCGGACTCGTCGCCAGCTCTGGCGGCGGCGACGACGCCGTCCCATTCACGGGCGGTGGTCGTCGTCCGAGCAGTCTGGAGGTTGGGCACGAAGCGGCTCTCCGGTCGGTGGCGTGCTGGCGGATAAACAGTAGAGCCAGAACCCGCCGGTCGCGGCAAGGTCGCCGCAAGGAATCCGCGGCACGCCACCGCGGAGAGGCCTGTCGCGGCTACCCGGGGACCAGGCCGCAGGTCACGTTGGTGATCGTGCCGGTCATGCCGGCGGCCCGGTCCGAGGCCAGGAAGGCCGCCACCTCCGCGACCTGCGCGAGCCTTGGCGCCCGGCGAAGCATCGTCATCTGGGCCAGGCCCTCGACCAGACGCTCCACGCCGGCGGCGTCCAGCTCCATGCCGCTGTTGACCGAAGCGAGCTTCTCCGGTGTGAGCGTCTCGGGGACCCCGGCGGTGTACAGGCCGAGCACGCGGACGCCGTGGGGCCCGACTTCGGCCGCCAGGTAGCGCATGAACGCCTCGACCGCCGCGTCGGCGGGCCCGGTGTTGCCCATCATCGGGGCGCTCCCCTTGGCGGATCCGCTGGTCAGCGAAAGGATGACGCCGGACCCCTGCGTGATCATCTGGCGGGCGGCCGCCCGGGCGGTGAGGAACTGCGATGTGAGCCCGGTCGTGACGGCCCTGGTGAAGTCCGCCCCCGGGATGTCGATCAGCGGGACCCCCTGGATGTCCCCGCGCGTGATCAGGTTGAAGGAGACGTCGATGCTGCCTGCCTGGGAGGCCACGGCGCTTGCGTGCTCGTCGACGGCCCGCTCGTCGAGCGCGTCGACCTCGGCCACGTCGGCGGCGCCACCGGCGGCGGCGATGTCGGCGGCGACCGTCTCCAGTGGCTGCCGGGTGCGGCCGGCGAGGAAGACCCTGGCTCCCTCCCGAGCAAACGTCCGGGCGACGCCGCCGCCGATCCCTCCGCCGGCGCCGTAGATGATGGCGTTCCTGTTCTCGAGCAGCATCTCGTTCCTCCTGTCCGTCGAGGTCGCGGTCGCACGCCTCATCAGGCGTCGACGCGGAGGAGGACGACGGTGATGTTGTCGGGCCCGCCGGCGGCGTTGGCGGCGTCGATCAGGGCCTGGCAGGTGGTCTGGCCGTCCAGGCGCTCGCCGAGGATCTCGGCGAGACGGGCGTCGTCGATGGCGTCCGTGAGCCCGTCGGAACACAGCAGGAGCTGGTCTCCGGGTACCAGCTCCAAGGGCGGCGGCGTGTCGACCTCCAGGTCGGGGTCCAGGCCGACGGCGCGGGTGACCACGCTGCGCTGGGGGTGGTGGGCGGCCTCCTCCGGGGTGAGCCGCCCCTGGCGGACCAGCTCACCGACGATCGTCTGGTCGTCGGTGACCTGGCGCAGCCCCTCCCGCTCCCGCACGAGGTAGGCGCGGCTGTCGCCGACCTGGGCGAGCTGGGCCCAGCGGTCGCCGACCAGCGCGACGGCGGTCATGGTGGTGCCCATGCCCCAGGAATCGGGGTCCCTGGTGGCCGTTTCCAGGATGGCGCGGTTGCCTCCCAGGATGGCGCCGACCAGCGCTTCGCGCGCCTCCTCCGGGGTCGCGAACTCGCGTCCGTCCAGCTTGGCGATCGCCGCGATCGCGATCGCGGAGGCCACCTCGCCGGCCTGGTGCCCGCCGAGGCCATCGGCGACTGCCAGCACGTTGCTCCCACGGAAGCTCGAATCCTCGTTGCCGGTCCGCACGAGACCGGTATCGGTCGCAGCGAACGTGCTGGTGCCCATTGAGGATCCTCCGTCCGGACGGGTCGCGGCTGACATCGGTGACGACAGATTGTGCGCGCTGTGGCGCTCCGGGGCCACCTGACGCGGTCGAGTAGTCTGTAGCGTGAGACTTGGTAAGAAGGAGCCCGAGGAGCCCGAGGAGCCAATGACGGACAAGCTGAGCGGCTACGCACACCCGGAGCGGCTGGTCACCACGGACTGGCTGGCCGACCACCTCGACGACCCGCAGGTGGTGGTGGCGGAGTCCGACGAGGACGTGCTGCTGTACGAGACAGGCCACATTCCCGGTGCGGTCAAGATCGACTGGCACGCCGATCTGAACGACCCGGTCGTCCGCGACTACGTGGACGGCGAGCATTTCGCCCAGATGATGGCCTCCCGGGGCATCACCCGCGACCACACGATCGTGTTCTACGGGGACAACTTCAACTGGTGGGCGGCGTACGCGCTGTGGGTCTCCACCCTCTTCGGGCACGCGGACGTCCGCCTGCTGGACGGCGGCAGGCAGAAGTGGATCGAGGAGGGCCGCCCGCTGGTCAGCGAGGAGCCGAAGCGCGAGCGCGCGAGCTACCCGGTGGTCGAGCGTGACGATTCCCGCATCCGGGCCTTCAAGGAGGACGTGCTGGCACACGTCAGCGGGGGCCTGCCGTTGGTGGACGTCCGCTCGCCCCAGGAGTACTCGGGCGAGCTGCTGCACATGCCCGACTACCCGCAGGAGGGCGCGATCCGCGGTGGCCACGTCCCGGGGGCGCGCAACGTCCCCTGGAAGAAGGCGGCCAACGACGACGGCACCTTCAAGAGCGTCGACGAGCTCCGCGCGCTGTACCAGGGCGAGCTCGGCCTCGACCCCGGTGACGACGTGATCGCCTACTGCCGCATCGGCGAGCGCTCCAGCCACACCTGGTTCGTGCTGAGCCAGCTCCTCGGCTTCCAGCGGGTCCGCAACTACGACGGCTCCTGGGTCGAGTGGGGCAACGCCGTGCGGGTGCCGATCGAGCGCCCCGTTGCGACGCGGGCGACGACGACCAGGGACTGAGGCCGATGCCGGTGCCGGAGCGCTTGGAGGAGATCGTCGAGGAGTTCGCCGACCTCCCTGGGAACCTGCGGCTGGAGGCGCTGCTGGACTACTCGCGGCGGGTGCCGCCGTTGCCGCCGGAGCTGGCCGCCAACCGCGACGCGCTCGAACAGGTCCACGAGTGCCAGACGCCGTTCTTCGTGGCCACCGAGCTGCGCGACGACGGCGCGGTGGAGCTGTACTTCGACGCGCCGCCGGAGGCGCCGACCACCCGGGGGTTCGCCGGCATCCTCTACGAGGGGCTGAACGGCTCCAGCGCCGAGGAGGTGCTGGCGACCCCGGAGACCTTCTACGCCTCTATGGGCCTGGACCAGGTGGTCTCGCCGCTGCGGCTACGTGGCATCGCGGCCATCCTCGCGAGGCTGAAGCGCCAGGTGCGCGTCAAGCTGGCGGCCTCCCGCGCGGAGCCGGCGTAGGGCCTGGCCCACCCGGGCGCCGCGGCGCCTGGCCCGCCCCGGGGTCCCGGGTCCCTGCGGCGGCGCGCCCGCTCCTGGCCCCTACGGCTCCAGCACGATCTTGCCGAGCTTGCCGCCGGCCCGGAAGCGCTCGTAGGCCTGCTCCGCCTGGTCCAGGGAATAGGTAGCGGCGACCGGGACGCGCACCCGGCCGGCGGCCACGGCGGGGAGCACGTGCGCCTCGACCCGGCGGGCGGCGTCGGCCTTCTGCTCGAGCGGGCGGGAGCGCAGGGTGGAGCCGAGCACCTGGGCGCGCTGCACCATCAACATGCGCAGGTCCAGCTCGATCCTCCCGCCGGCTCCGGTGCCGATGATCGAGATCCTCCCACGGGTGGCCAGCTCGTCCAGGTTGCCCGGGAAGTTCGGCGCGCCGACCAGCTCCAGGATGACGTCGAAGGGGCCGCTGCCCGGCAGCTCGTCGGGGGTGAGGACGCGCTCCGCGCCGAGGTCGGCGACGGCCCGGTGGTGCTCGAGGTTGCGGACGGTCGCGGTGACCAGCGCCCCGGCGGTGGCGGCGAGCTGCACCCCCGCGGAGCCGACCCCGCCGGCCGCGCCGTGGACCAGCACCCGCTCGCCGAGCTGCAGGCCGCACTGGGTGAACAGCGCGTCGTGGGCGGTCGTGAACACCTCAGGGAAGCCGCCCGCCTGCGGCCAGGAGAGCGCCTCGGGCACGGGCATGGCGAGGCGCTCATGGACCAGCGCCAGCTCGGCCTGGGCGCCACCGCCCACCACCGCCATGACCCGGTCGCCGGGCCCGAAGCGGGTCACGTTGGGACCGGTCGCGACCACCCGGCCTGCCAGGTCGAGCCCAGGGATGTCGGCGGGGCTGCCCGGCGGCGCGGGGTAGCCGCCGCGCAGCTGGTGCATGTCGGCGCCGTTCAGGCCGGCGGCGCGGACGCGCACCAGCAGCTCGCCGGTGCCGGGGACGGGATCGGGGTGCTCGCGGATCGCGAGCTTGCCGTCCTCGATGGTGACTGCGCGCATCGGCCTCCTCGCGGGTCTGGTCGCGGTCGCCCGGGCCGGGCCCGCCAGCCGGCCGGTCCGGCCCGGCCCGGCACCACGCTACCGGGGCACGCTACCCGATCGGATCGAGCCGGTAGACGGCCCGCATCCAGATGGCATGCAGCACCTCGGTCGCGTTGGCCGGGTCGCCGGTGCCCGGCCGGCCGAAGGTGATGGTCAGGTAGCGCTCGGTCATCCAGCACAGGGCGATGCCGGTCTCCTGGATGTCGGACACGACCGCACGCCCGGCGGCCACGTCGCGCCGCAGCCGCTCGATGGTGGCGTCGATGAAGACCTGCACCAGGCCGCGGTAGACGCGCTCGACCTCGTCGTCGTGGCTGGCCGCCTCGCCGATCGCGCGCAGCAGCGGACCGTGCTGCGCCCACGCGCCCACCAGCCGGGCGGTGGCCTCGCGGCCCTCGACGAGCGGGTCGCCGCTACCGGAGAGCCAGCTGGAGGCGGTCTCGAACAGCTCGGCGGCCAGGTCGCTGAGCAGCCGGATGACCAGGTCCTGACGGTCCTTGAAGTGGCGGTAGAAGGCGGTCCGGGACTGGCCGGCGGCCGCCATGACGTCGTCGACCGTAAGGTCCCGGTATGGGCGCTCGCGAAGCAACGCCTCCGCCGCGTCGAGGATCTGGCGCTCGGACTCCTCACGGCGCCTGCGGCGGCGGTCACGGAGCTCGATCCGGCTGCTGGTGGTCACGGACGGAGCCTAGCAGACTCGGTGTGACGGACTGTTTGACGCGCCGTTACAGTCTACCGTACCCTCCGGCTGACCAGGGTATTGGTAGACGGCATGGGCACCGGTCCTGTCCCGCAAGCAGGTCGGCAACTGGGGGAGGAGATCGTGACCACACGGATCTACACCCTGCCCATCGAGCAGACGGGCTGGCAGGTTCCTGGTGGCGGCACCAGCTCGTTCTCGTGGGAGTACGACCAGGGCCGCGACCGGCTGCTGAACCTCTACGAGAAGGGCAAGCACCGGCAGTGGAATGCCGCTGAGCGGATCGACTGGTCGCACGAGGTCAACAAGAACGACCCGCTCGGCGCGCCGGACGAGGTCATCTCGATCTACGGGTCCCCAACCTGGGAGCGCCTCGGCACCCGCGAGCGTGCCCAGGTCCGCCTGCACACGTCGGCGTGGCAGTTCTCCCAGTTCCTGCACGGCGAGCAGGGGGCGCTGATCTGCGCCTCCAAGATCGTGCAGACCGTGCCCGACATGGACTCGAAGTTCTACGCCGCCACCCAGGTCATGGACGAGGCCCGTCACGTCGAGGCCTACTCGCGCTACCTGCACGACAAGCTCGAGCTCGCCTATCCCATCAACCCCCATTTGCAGGCGCTGCTCAACGACGTCGTCAGCGACCCCCGCTGGGACATGACCTACCTCGGCATGCAGGTGCTGATCGAGGGCCTGGCGCTGGCGGCGTTCGGTGTGATCCGCGACCTGACACAGGACCCGCTGGGTCGCGCCATCAACGCCTACGTGATGCAGGACGAGGCAAGGCATGTCGCTTTCGGGCGCTTGGCGCTGCGTGATCTCTACCCCCAGCTCACACAGGCCGAGCGCGACGAGCGCGAGGAATTCTGTGTCGAAGCCTGCCTTCTGATGCGGGATCGCTTTACCGGTGAGGAGATTTGGCGCACACTCGACTTCGATGCAGACGAATGCGTCGAGTACGTCTCCAAGAGTGAGACGTTGCGGCAGTTCCGTAGCATGCTCTTCAGCCGGATCGTTCCCACGCTGCGCGACATCGGCCTCTTCGGCCCCAAGGTCAAGGCCGCGTTCGCCAAGATGGGCGTGCTCGGCTTCGAGCAGGTGGACGTCGAAGGCCTGATGGCCACCGACGAGCGCGTCGCGGAGGAGTTCGACGCCGAGCGTGTGCAGCAGGTCGATGACACCATCGCGGCAGGAGCTGACGCGGGATAGAGGATTGCGTCGGGCTCCCGGCGAGCCCGACGCGACAGAGTTGCCGCCAGGGGCGGGTTCGGCCCCCCCGCCCGTCCCTGGCGGCACGCTATGGTCAGGCTGGGGTGGAGGGATTGGCGCGGCCGCCTGCCTGAGCGCAGTCCTCGATCCATGTGGGGGGAGCTCGCTCCCCCCGCCGCCTTCGGCGAGGCCGCCGCCAAGGGCCGGCTCGCGCTGGGCTACCTGGCCGCGGAGGCGCCGGGCCCCGGGGGCGCGGCGCCAAGTCCCCGAGTTCTACGCGGCCTCGCCCTTGCCCTCACGATGGCGTGGGGCCAGGTCGAAGGGGCGCAGGAACGTCCCCGGCTGGAAGTTCTCGTACGACGGGCCGGCGGGCACGCCCGCGGCGATGACGTTGAACTGCGAGCCGAGCGCGGCGGCGCGGGCGTTCAGCGCGGCCGGGTCGGTGCGCACCCCGAGCCAGGAGTGGCGGTGGACCCGGTCCAGCAGGGTCTGCACCGCCGCCAGCGTCTCGGCCGGGGTGAAGGTGCAGTGCCCGGCGCGGTTCACGAACGCCTGCCGCAGCAGGTCGCTGTCGCCGGCGCGGCCGACCGCGGAGGCGTAGGCCTGCTCCTGCTCGACGCCGACCAGCGGGTCGTTGGTGGTGTGGATGGACAGCACCGGCACGCCGCCCAGGTCACCGTTGAAGGAGACGTGGTCGCTGAGGTACTGGACGGCGCCCGGGTCGGCGCTGATCCGCTGCGCCTGGTTCAGGGTCCGCAGGTCGGCGTGCAGGTCGAGACCGGCCGCGTCGTAGAGCGCCTGGACCTCCGCGAGGTCGATGGAATGCGAGAGCTGGTGCGCGTAGTCCACGCCGGTGTTCCAGGAGGGGTTGCCGCCGGCGCGCGCCTCCAGCTCCGCCCTGGCGAAGAAGCCGAAGGGGATGCCGAGGCTGCCGATCGAGCCGATCTGGTTGGCGAGCCGGGTGGCGAAGTCGTCGGGCGCCGGCTCCGGCTTGGTCGGGTCGGTCCAGCCGGGGGAGTCGCCGAGCGCCGCGACCAGCCCGAGCCGCGCGCGGCCCTGCGGGGTCGACTGCGCGGTCGCCAGGATCTGGCTCGCGCGCTGGGCGTTGGTGACCGGGTCGGTGATCCGCACGATATCGAGCGGCGCGCCGCCGCCGAGCAGGACCTGCACCAGGCCGGCGGTCATGATGCCGCCGAGCGAGTGGCCCCAGGCGATGGTGGTGGTGGGGCGACCCACCTGCGCCCGGAACTCGTCCAGCACGCCGAGCTGGTCGCCGATGCCCTCCTGGAGCGCCCAGCCGGTGTTGGCGTACGAGGAGCCGGCCAGCGCGAAGCCGTGGTCGAGCAGGAACGTGCCGGTGGCCGGGTTGCCGACGTCCAGTGCCGGGTTGGGCCTGCCGGGGAACACGTAGCCGTGGCTGTACAGCAGCAGGGTGCCGTTCCAGTTGGGCGGCACCTCCGCTTTCCAGGTGGCCCCGTCGGGCAACGTGCCGGTCAGCGTCGTGACGGTGTCGGCCTTGGCACCGGGCACGGCGGTGAGCACGGTGGCGGCCACCAGCGCCACCAGGACGAGCAGACGGAGCTTCGCCTTCACTAGGGTCCCTCCCTACCGCCGCTTCGCGGAGTAACAGAGCAGTAGCAGAGCCTACTGCTCTGTTGCCACAAAAGGGAATACACGCCTCTTGCGCGAGGGTGGCCGAGCGGGCATCGTGTGGCCATGCTGCCTGCCGGCGTCCCAGTCCCAGAGGACCTGCGCCTGTTCTCCGTGCCGGAGAACGGCGCCGCCTCGGTTCCGGAGCGGACCCGGCGCCGGCCGGCCCGCCCCCGCGGCCCCCGGCGGCCGGCCCCGCTGCTGCTGGCGGTGGACGGCAACGGCCTGGTGCACCGGGCGTTCCACGCGGTCGGCGGCCCCGACGGGGAGCCCGGCGAGGCGGTCGAGCGGGTGCTGGCCATGCTGGCCAAGATCGGCGCCGAGGTGCGGCCGACCGCCTGCGTGATCGGCTTCGACGACCCCGTCCACAGCCTGCGCCGCAGCCGCCACCCCGCCTACAAGGCGGCCAGGCCGCCCAAGTCCATGGAGCTGCTGGAGCTGCTCGACGAGATGCCCGAGCTGCTGGGTTCGCTGGGGTTCTCGATGGTGGTCCCCGACGCGCTGGAGGCGGACGACGTGCTCGGCTCCGCGGCGGCGCTGGCCTCCAGGCGACTGGTGGCCGCCACGCTGGCAACCGGCGACCAGGACGCCTTCGCGCTGGTGCGCCCGACCGTGCGGGTGCTGCTGATGGTCGCCGGCGGGCGTCTCGAGCAGGTGTCGCCGAGCTGGCTGCGCGCCCGCTACGGGGTCGGGCCCGAGCAGTACCCGGCGTTCGCGGCGCTGCGCGGGGACTCCAGCGACTGCCTGCCGGGGGTGCGGGGCATCGGCGCGGTGACCGCCGCCAAGCTGCTCGGCGCCTACCCGGACGTGGAGGCGGCCATGGCCGATCCGGCCGGCGTGGCCCGGCTGCTCGGGTCCTGGGTTGTGGAGGCGCTGGTCAACGACCGCGCCACCTATGAGGTGAACCGCGAGCTGATGGCGATCCGCACCGACGTGCCGCTGGACCTCGAGGCCTGCAACCGCCGGCTGGACCGCCGCGAGGTCACCGAGGTGCTGGCGGGGCGGGGCCTGGACGACCTCGCCGACCGGTTGCTCGGCTGCTTCGCCTGGCTCGGCAGGGCCGCCTGGCGGCGCGCCCCCGACCTCGCCTGAGCAGCGGAAGGCGCGCCGCGCTCCGCGGCGCCGCAGGTTGTGCGAACTCGCGCCGCAGGCGGGACGATACACATCGTGGCCGCACCGGTCCGGCGGTCGCCAGTGCATGTCGTGCTCGCGCCCGGTCCAGGGCGTAGGACCTGAGGAGCAAGAAGGTGCGCAGAACCTGGGTGACCACCGCTGGAGTCGTGCTCGCGCTGCTGGGGCTGCTGTGGTTCCTTCAGGGCGTCGGCCTGATCGGTGGCAGCTTCATGTCCGGTGAGCCGGTTTGGGCGATCATTGGGCTGGTGCTGCTGCTCCTGGCCGGACGGCTGCTGGTCGAAGCGCTCAGGGGAAATCGGTCGTAGGGTGGAGCACGGCGTTTTCAGGATCAACCCGCGGAGAGACTCATGACGACTCCAGCCGCTCCCGCCCCGGCCACCCTGGGCGAGCTGCGCGCGTCCGGGCACCAGTACAAGGAAATCAAGCAAGAGCTTCGTGACAATCTTCTGACCAAGCTGGCTGGTGGCGAGGAGCGCTTCCCCGGGATCGTCGGCTTCGACGAGACCGTGCTGCCGGAGCTGGAGCGCGCGCTGCTGGCCGGCCACGACGTGGTCCTGCTCGGCGAGCGCGGCCAGGGCAAGACGCGGCTGATCCGCTCGCTGGTGCACCTGCTCGACGAGTGGACCCCGGCGGTGGCCGGCTGCGAGGTCAACGACCACCCCTACGCCCCCATCTGCGTGTCGTGCCGGCGGCGCGTGGCCGCCGAGGGCGACGACCTGGAGATCGTCTGGCGCCACCGCTCCGAGCGCTACGGCGAGAAGCTGGCCACCCCGGACACCAGCGTCGGCGACCTGATCGGCGACGTCGACCCCATCAAGGTGGCCGAGGGCCGCACCCTCGGCGACCCCGAGACGGTCCACTACGGCCTGGTGCCGCGCACCAACCGCGGCATCTTCAGCGTCAACGAGCTCCCCGACCTGGCCGAGCGGATCCAGGTGGCGCTGCTCAACGTGCTGGAGGAGCGCGACATCCAGGTGCGCGGCTACCAGCTCCGCCTGCCGCTGGACCTGGTGCTGGTGGCCAGCGCCAACCCCGAGGACTACACCAACCGGGGCCGCATCATCACCCCGCTGAAGGACCGCTTCGGCGCCGAGATCCGCACCCACTACCCGCTGCGCCTGGACGACGAGATCAGCCTGGTCCGCCAGGAGGCGGTCCTGCGCTGGCAGGGCGGTGCGCTGGGCGAGCCGGTCGTGCCCGACCACATCCTGGAGATCATCGCCCGCTTCACCCGCGCGGTGCGCGAGGCGCCGCAGATCGACGCGCGCTCCGGCGTGTCGGCCCGCTTCGCGATCGCCGCCGCGGAGACCGCCTCCGCGTCCGCGGTGCGCCGGGCGGCGGTCACTGGGGAGTCCGTGCCGGTCGTGCGCGTGGTGGACCTGCCGGCGGCGGTGCCCACCTCGCTCGGCAAGGTCGAGTTCGACGAGCTGGAGGAGGGGCGCGAGCTGGAGCTGCTCAAGCACCTGCTGCGCCGGGCCGTGGCCGAGACCTTCCGCGCGCGCCTGACGGGCCAGGACCTTTCCGGCCTGCTGCGGCGCTTCGACGAGGGCGAGACGGTCGAGAGCGGCGAACTGGTCTCCGCGCCCGAGCTGCTCCAGCGCATCGGGCCCGTCCCCGGGCTGGCGCAGCTCCTGCGGCGGCTCGGCGACGCCGAGACCGAGACCCCAGGGTTGGCCGCCGCGGCGCTGGAGTTCGCCATGGAGGGCCTGCACCTCGGCAAGCGGCTCGGCAAGGAGGAGCTGCCGGGCAGGGCGGTGTACGGCAGGTGACGTCCGGAGGGGTCCGGGGAACCCCAAGGGGGTGCCCCCGGTGAGTAGAAGATCCCGCTACGGGCCCTGGCAGGGCGGGCCGGACCCGCTGGAGCCGCCGTTCGACCTGCGTGAGGCGCTCGACCGCATCGGCGAGCGGGTGCTGGAGGGCGACCGGCCGGGCGAGGCGCTCTCCTCGCTGCTGCGCCGCGGCATGCCCGGCATGCGCGGCCTGCGGGACCTGATGCGCAACGCGCGGCAGCAGCGCCGGCAGCTCCGCGAGCGCGGCCGCCTCGGCGGCATCCTCGAGCAGGTCCGCGAGCTGCTGGACCAGGCCGTCGAGCAGGAGCGGAGCGCGCTGTTCCCGGACGCGTCCGACGCCGCCCGGCTGGCCGAGGCCGAGCTGGACCAGCTCCCCGACGACACCGCCCGGGCGGTGCGGCAGCTCGCCGACTACCAGTGGCGCTCGCCGGAGGCGGCCGCCACCTACGAGCAGATCCGCGACCTGCTGCGCCGCGAGGTGCTCGACAGCCAGTTCCGCGGCATGCGCGACGCGCTCGCCGGCGCGGGGCCCGAGCAGATCCAGCGGATGCGCGACATGCTCGCCGACCTGAACGAGCTGCTGGAGGCCGACGCGCGCGGCGAGGACACCCAGGAGCGCTTCGACCAGTTCATGGGCAGGTACGGGGACTTCTTCCCCGAGAACCCGCGCAACCTGGAGGAGCTGATCGACTCGCTGGCCCGGCGGGCGGCCGCGGCCAGCCGGCTGATGGCCTCGCTCTCGCCGGAGCAGCGGGCCGAGCTGGCCAGCCTGGCGCAGGCCGCGCTCGGCGACCTCGGCTTGGAGTACGAGCTGGACCGGCTCGGGCAGTCGCTGCGCCAGCGCCGCCCGGACCTGCCGTGGGGCGAGCGCGCCTCCATGAGCGGGGAGCAGCCGCTCGGGCTGGGCGACGCCACCAGCGCGCTGGAGGAGCTGGCCGACCTGGAGGCGCTGGAGGCGAGCCTCTCGCAGGACTATCCGGGCGCCTCCCTCGAGGACATCGACGTCGACGCGCTGCGGCGCAACCTCGGCCCCCGGGCGGTCGAGGACCTGGAGGCCCTGCGCGCGCTGGAGCGCGAGCTGACCGAGCAGGGCTTCCTCACCCGCGAGCACGGGCGCCTCAAGCTCACCCCCAAGGCGATCCGCCGGATCGGCGCCACCGCCCTGCGGCGGATCTTCCGCCAGCTGGAGGCGCGGGACCGCGGCGACCACGACACCGAGGGCGCCGGGGTGGCCGGCGAGGCGACCGGCGCCACCCGTCCGTGGCAGTTCGGCGACGAGCAGCCGCTCGACATCGTCGGCACGCTCAAGAACTCCGTCCTGCGCCAGGGCCCGGAGCTGTTCCGCTCCTCGCGCGGTGGCTCGGCCCTGGTCGGGCCGGGCGGGGCCTCGGGCCTGGACGGCCCGGGCGGGCCCGGAAGCGGCGGCGGCGCCGCGGCCGGCACGGCCGTCCGCCCCGGCCTCACCCTGGAGGCTGGCGACTTCGAGGTGCTGGAGACCGAGCGTCGCAGCGCCGCGGCGGTCTGCCTGCTGATCGACCTGTCCTACTCGATGGTGCTCCGCGACGCCTGGGGGGCGGCCAAGGCGACCGCCCTGGCGCTGAACAGCCTGATCTCCACCCGGTACCCGCAGGACGCGCTCCAGATCATCGGCTTCTCCGCGATGGCACGGAACCTGCGCGCCGGTGAGCTGGCCGAGCTGGAGCCGGACATGGTCCAGGGCACCAACCTCCAGCACGCGCTGATGCTGGCCGGCCGGCACCTCGACCGCCACGCCGACGCCGACCCGATCGTGCTGGTGGTCACCGACGGCGAGCCGACCGCGCACATCGAGCCCGGCGGCCGGCCCTGGTTCGAGTGGCCGCCGCTGCCCCGGACCCTGGAGCTGACGCTGGCGGAGGTGCTGCGCCTCACCAAGCGGGGAGCCACCATCAACGTCTTCATGCTGGACGAGGAACCGCGCCTGATCCGGTTCGTGCAGACGCTCGCCCGCCTCAACCATGGCAGGGTGTTCGCGCCGGCCACCGACCGCCTCGGCGACTACGTCGTCAGCGACTACCTCCGGACCCGCCGCGGCCGCCGCCCGGCGTGAGCGGCGGCGTCGCGGGTGGACCAGCGGCTGCGGGCGCATGTGCCTCCGGCACCGGGGACGCGCTATGCTTCCACCCGCCTGTGACAGTGGTATAGAATCACAGCGATGTAATTCTCCCGCCGGGTTCGTAGCGTGGGCCTAGGTCGGAGACGGGGATGGGCCTCGGGCCGCGAGGGGAAGCGTGGTCCGAGGCCCTTTCCCATGCTCAGCACGTTCCAGCGCAAGGAGGGCCGCGCCATGGACCCGGTCGAGATCGCCGTCCGCCAGCTCGTCCCGGAGCAGCCGCCGCCCGCCTACGCGCACCCTGGCGACGCCGGCGCGGACCTGTGCGCCGCCGTCGAGGTAGTGCTGCCGCCGGGCGGTCGCGCCGTGGTCGGGACCGGGTTGGCCGTGGCCGTGCCCGAGGGCTACGCGGCCTTCGTCCATCCCCGCTCGGGCCTCGCGGCCCGGCACGGCATCGCGCTGGTCAACGCGCCCGGCACGATCGACGCCGGCTACCGGGGCGAGGTCAAGGTGATCCTGATCAACACCGATCCGGCCGAGCCCTTCACCGTCCGGCGCGGCGACCGCATCGCCCAGCTCGTGGTCCAGCCGGTCGTCCGTGCGCGCTTCGTCCAGGTCGAGGAGCTGCCACCGCTCCACTCCCAACGGTCCGGCAACGGCGCCCGTGGCAGCGGCGGCTTCGGCTCCACCGGCGGCTTCGGCGCCGCCCCGTAGCGCCGCCCTGTCGAGCCGCGGGGGGCGCCGCGCGCCGGCGGGGCCGACCATTCGGGCGGGGAACCGATAGGCTGGTACCCGGTGGCGGGTTCCACCCGCTTACTCATGGTTTCCCACGGGAAGGCAACCAGCACCATGGATCCTCCTAGCGAGCGCCCCTGGGGAGAGCGGCTGGCGGACGAAGGCGTCGGCGCTGGCGACGACCGTTCCACCAGGCGGCTCGTCACCGATGCGATGAAGGTGGTGCGTGGCCGGCTCGGCGACATCCGCCGCCAAGGGATCCAGCCACTGCTCGACGAGGCCGCCGCGCAGGTCCGCCCGTCCACGCTGGTGGAGCTGCGCGCCCGCTACCCGGGACTGCACGACGACGAGGTCGCCCGCCGCCTGATCGACCGCGCCGCCCGCACCGCCGGCGGCGTGGCGCTGGCGATCGGCGGCCTGCTCGCCGCGCAGGAGGCGGCCGCGGTGGTGTCGTCGGCCGCGCCGCCCGCCGGTGGCGTGGCGCTCGGGACGGTCGGGATCACCGCCCTCGCCGAGGTGCTGGTCCTGTTCGTGCTGGAGGCCAAGCTCCGTGCCGACCTCGGCGCGCTGGCCGGCCAGCCGAGCCTCAGCCCGCGCGACCTGGTGAGCGGGGTCGTGTCCGAGGTCCAGGCGGCGGGCGGCTGGACCAAGCTGCGGGGTGGCTCGCTCCGCAGGGCCCTGCCAGAGGCCGCCGCCCGCCGGATCGCCGCCCAGGTCGTGCGGCTCGTGCCGGCGCGCTTCGCCCGGATCGTGGTTCCCGAGGTCATCGCCCCGCTGATCGGCGCCGCCTTCGCCGCCAGGCTCGCCATCCGCCAGGTCCGCGCCGCCGGCGAGCAGCACTGGGGAGAGCTCCGCTCCATCCCCCGTACGACCGTCACCTGGGGCAGCCCGACCGCCACCCACCCCAGCGGCTACGACCCCTCCGGCCAGCATCCCAGCGCCGAGCCCCACACCGGCCACCACGGCAACGGCCACCGCAACCCTCGAAACCAGGGCGGCCGCTCCCACCCCTACGACTGGGGCCCCGGCCCAGGCACCCGCTCCTGGCGCCGGGAGCTTCCCCCGCCGGAGAGGGGGGACCCGGTCTGAAGGCGAGCGCGGCGAACCAGCGGATCGTGCTCGGGATGACCGGGGCGACCGGGGTGATCTATGGCATCCGGTTGCTGGAGGTGCTGCGCGACACGCCGGTCGAGACCCACCTCATCATGAGCCACTGGGCGCGGCGGACCATCATCGCCGAGACCGACCGCAACCCCGACGCCGTGGTCGAGCTGGCCGACCAGGTCCACGACGAGCACGACCTCGGCGCGCCGCCCGCCAGCGGCTCGTTCCTCACCGACGGCATGATCATCGCCCCGTGCAGCATGAAGTCGCTGGCGGCGATCGCCAACGGCATCTCCGAGAACCTCGTCCACCGCGCCGCCGACGTGGCCCTCAAGGAGCGGCGGGAGCTGCTGCTGCTGGCGCGCGAGACGCCGCTGTCGGTCATCCACCTCGAGAACATGCTGCGGGTGGCCAGGGCGGGCGCGCTGGTGGTCCCGCCGGTGCCGGCGTTCTACGCGCGTCCCCGGTCGCTTGAGGAGATGGTCGACCACACCGTCGGCCGGGTCCTCGACCACTTCGGGATCGAGGTCGACCTGGTGCGCCGCTGGGGTGAGCAGCCCGCCCGCGCCCCGGGCCCGCACGCTACTCCCTGAGCGCGGCCAGCTGCCGCCGCCAGCCGGCGGTCACCTTGGCCGGGTCGAGGTCGTCGATCCCGAAGGTGATGCCGGCGGTCACCGGCATCCCCTCGTGCCGGTCGGACTCGACCGCGTGGACCTGGATCTCGAACCGTTCCAGCTTGGAGGAGGCCGCCGGCGGCAGCGCGCGCGGCGTGCCCTTCACGTAGTAGAGGTCGCGCCCGACCACGTAGCAGAACAGGACGGGGCCGCCCCGGGCCAGGTTGCGGCAGGTGGTGCTGCCGGTCCACAGGATCAGGCGCAGGCGGTCGTCGCCGGTCGCCAGCACCTCGCCGGCGCTCAGCATGCACGGCCGCGGCGTCCCGTCCTGGTCGGTGGTGACCAGCAGGTGGGCCGGCCCGATCTTCGATTCCAGGTCCTGCCCGTCGAACGCCCTGGTGATCCGCTCAGGGAGCCGGTCGCTGACCAATTTCGACATCTGACCCTCCGCGCGGGATCGCGAACTGGGCCAGCAGCCCGTCGATCACCTCGTCGTCGGCCTGCTGGCCCGGCCACGACACGACCATGCCGGGAACCGTGGCGGCACGGCGCAGGTTCTCGACCTGGATGGGGCTGAGCGGCGACTCGTTCACCAGCAGCACCAGCGGCCGCCGCTCCTTCAGGGTGACGTCGGCGGCGCGCGCCACCAGCGTGGTGGCGTAGCCGTTGACGATCGCCGACAGCGAGCGGACCGAGCAGGGCGCGATCACCATGCCCTTGGTGAGGAACGAGCCGCTGGAGATCTTCGCCGCCTGGTTGTGCGGATGGTACGAGCGGCTGGCGAGCTTGCGGATCAGGTCCGGGTCCATGCCCGTCTCGGCGCGGATGGCCTGGCGGGCGCAGGCGCACATCACCAGGTGCGATTCCACCGAGGTGTGGCGGAGCGCCTCCAGCAGGCCGATCCCGTAGCGCGAGCCCTCCACGCCGGTCATGGCGACGATCAGCCGTTCGGGCGCCGCTCTGGGGCCGACCGCCGGGGGGTCCTCGAGGGGAGCTTCCATCAGCCTCCTCCTGTCCGAGCTCGGTGGTCTGACGGTACCACCTCGAACCGGGGGGAGCCCCCGATCGCTAGGAGGGTCCGGCTGCTCTGGCGCGGCGCATAGCCCTGGACCTGCGGCGGCGCGGGACCCCGGCTCAGTGGTCGACCAGGCTGGGCCGGGAGGACGGCAGCATCCTGCGGCGGGGCAGGCGGACGCGGATCGCGGTCCCGCCGCCGGGGGAGGAGAGCAGGCGGTAGCGGCCGCCGGCCATCTCCACGCGCTCGCGCATGCCGGCCAGGCCGAAGTGGCCGCGGCCGGTCAGCCCGTTCACGCTGGACGGGTCGAAGCCGATGCCGTCGTCGCGCACCTGCATGTCGACGCGGTCGATGTCGGTGCGCAGGTAGACCCAAACGTGGTGCGCGCGCGAGTGCTTGGCGACGTTGATGAGCGCCTCCTGCGCCACGCGGTACAGCACCGTCTCGATCTCCGGTTCCAGCCGCGCGTCACGGTCGGTGTCCAGGAAGCACATGATGCCGGTGCGCCGCTCGAAGGAGTCGAGCTGGTCGGCCAGGGCCAGGCCGAGCCCCAGCTCGTCCAGTACCGGCGGCCGCAGCGTGGCCATCAGCCCGCGCAGCTCGTTGATCTCGGCGTAGAGGTTGCGCTGCGCGGCGCTCAGCAGCTCGTCGACGTCGGCGTGATTGCCAGAGGGCAGCGTCAGCGACGCCTCCTCGAGCTGGTAGCCGATCGCGGTGAGGCGCTGGATCGGGCCGTCGTGCAGCTCGGCCGCGATGCGGCTGCGCTCCTCCTCGGCGCCGCGCATGGTCCGGTCGAGCAGGTGCTTGCGCTCGGTCTCGACCTTCTCGAGGTTGGACAGCGCCGACTGCAGCTCCAGGCCGCGCCCGCGGAGCTCGGTCGCGCTGGTCTCGACCTGGCGGATCAGGCCGGACATCCGGTAGATCACCAGCAGGAACAGCAGCGTGCAGGCGACCGCCAGCACGGCCGTGTCGTGCTGGTCGCCGCGGAATGCCTGCACGATGATCGCCGCCGGCGTGAGCAGCGCCGCGCTGGCGAGGAAGACCAGCCGGCCGCGGGTGAGCCGCGAGTGGGAGCGCAGGTCGCGCTCGGACAGGGTCCGCATCGAGGGGTGCAGCGCAGCGGCGCCGAGCAGCAGGTAGAAGCTCAGCCAGCCGGCGTCCAGCAGCCTGCCCACCAGGCTGTCGGTCTGGTAGAGGCCCATGAGCTGGAGGTAGATGTAGCCGGTGTCGGTGGCCAGCAGCACCCCCAGGCTCGAGACCAGCAGGTAGAAGGACTGCCTGCGCAGCCCGGCGCCGACCGACAGCCGCGCGGCGACCGCCAGCACCAGCATGTCCATGACCGGGTAGGCGGCGGCCGCCGAGCGCGTCAGCAGCGGCTGCTCGGTCGCGGCGACGGCCGGCTCGATCAGGAACACCAGCGACAGCACGCCCACGCCGATGGCGATGATCGACCCGTCGATCAGGCTCTCGCGGTCGCTGCCACGGCTGCGGCTGCGCGCGAGCTGCAGCACGGCGACGATCACCAGCGGGTAGTGGCCGAGATAGAGCAGGTCCGCCGGCGAGGGGAAGGCCGTGGAGTGCAGCAGGTCGTGGAGCGTGGAGAAGGTCAGATCGGCGACCAGGTAGATGGCCTGGCCCGCGATCAGCAGGTACCAGGGCGTCGGATTGCTGGGGCGGTGGCGGCGCACGCCGACCACCAGCGCAACCACCGCCGAGGCGCTGACCCCCTGGTACAGCAGGAGTCTGGGGACCAGCGCGGGCAGCGGGATGCTCGAGGGGATGACCAGGTAGACGAGCGCGGCCGCGCTCCCGCCCACCACGTACCGGAGCCAGGGCGGCAGCGGCCCCAGGCGACGCCCCGGCAGGCTCTCATGCGCCCTGGCGGCGAGGGCATTCGGCACCGATACATCGATCCTTCCTGAATGGCCCCGGAAGGGCGTATTCTCCTTTCCCATTCGCGGTGGTGGCAACCCTCGCGATGATCAAGCGCCACAAGAGCCTCTGAGGGAAAGGTCTCTTGTCCTTCACTACCTGTTCGTCGGGTTCCAGTACGGCGACGCCGGTTACCCGCTGGGCAGGGCCGTCGCCGCCGGCGCGCTCGGCCGCCTGACCCCCGGCCGGGGCCACCGGGTATCCTTTGCTCGTGAGCGCACAGACCCCGACCGCCCGCAGCCGCGAGCTTCGTGAGTTGCTCCTGCGCCACCGCCCGGCCATGTTGGCGGCGGCGGCGCGGCACGGCGCGTCCAACGTGCGCATCTTCGGCTCCGTCGCGCGGGGGGACGCTCGTCCGGAGAGCGACATCGACCTCCTGATCGACGTGGAGCCGTCCCGTTCCCTATTCGAGCTGGCCGGTCTCCTGATCGAGCTCCAGGACATCCTCGGTGTTCACGTCGACCTCGTCGAAGCCTCCGCGCTCCGCCCAGAGGACGATGACATCCTCACCGACGCCATCGCGGTTTGATCGCATGCCCCGCCCGGTCGACAAGCTCCTCGACGACATCCTTGCCGCGATCGGCGTTGGCGACGAGATCGTTCGTCGAGGGCGGACGGCTTTCGACCAGGATCCGGTGCTCCAATATGGCGCCGAGGCAGTCATCGGACATATTGGTGATGCCGCGTCGAAGCTGCCCCGCGAGACGTGCGCGGCGATGCCGGAAGTCCCGTGGCAGGCCATCATCGGTGCCCGGATCATGGTCGATCACGTGTACCACCGGCTCGAGTACAGCCGTCTCTGGCTGACGCTCGCCGAGGACTTGCCGCAGCTCAAGGCGTCGATCGAGCGGTATCGGAGGGAAGCATAGCCCTCGAGCGAGGAGCTGGCGGAGGTGAGCGGCTCAGTGCTCGATGCGCCTGCCGCCCCGCGACGGGTTGCGGGAGGGGGTTGGGAGGACGTGGTCCTCGAACTGGAGCAGGAGGCGGCGGAGCAGGTCGGCCAGGGCCGCGCGGTCGTCGGGGGCGAGGGCGGAGAGCAGGCGGTGCTCGTTGGCGGTGTGGGCGTCGACCGCCTCGTCGATCACCTCGTGGCCCTTGCTGGTGAGGGCGACCAGCACGCTGCGGCCGTCGCCGGGGTCGGGCATCCGCCGCACCAGACCGGCGTCCTTGAGCCGACGCAGCCGGTTGGTCATCGCCCCGCTCGACACCAGCAGGGAGTTGTAGAGATCGGTGGGGGACAGGCAGTGCGGTGGTCCGGCCCGCCGCAGGGCCGCCAGCACCGCGAACTGCGGTTCGTTCAGCTCGTGCCTGGCCAGCACCTCGGCGATCGAGTGCTCGAGGAAGTGCGAGAGCCGCGAGATCCGCCCGATGATCCCCATCGGCGAGACGTCGAGGTCGGGCCGCTGCATGCTCCACTGGTCGAGGATGTGGTCGACGTGGTCCTGATCTCGGTCACTCGACATAAAGATATTCTACCGGCCGGGCGGAGCCGGGCCGGCCCTGGCCGGGCTGCTTCGGAGAGGGAGCCGGATGGCCGAGCGGGAACGGATCGAGCGGTTGCTGGACCAGTGCGTCGCATGGGCGCGGCGGCGTCGTAGCGGCGGCGGTCCCAGCGTGGCCGACCTCCGTCTCGGAAACGTTACGGACCAGGGACCCGCGGAACCAGGAGTCAGCGGGGTTTGGTCGGGTAGGATGCTGGTGTTCAGGACTCCTTCCCGCTGAGATGGCGCTCGACCTTCAACGACGAACCGGTCGCGCGGCACCCGCTCTGGCTGGAAGGGCTGGACGGGTTCGAGCAACGGCGCCCGACCCAGCTCTTCAGTTGCACGCAGCGGCGCGCGCCGATCTGGCGTGCGCGCTTCTCCGCTCGAAGGCACGACCTCCACCGGCCTTCGTTACATTCTCTTAATGTTAAGATACATCCCTGTCCAGTCCGTCCGAGATGTTGAGAGAGAACCGAGGGTCGATGTTGCAACTACCCGAGCAGCTCGCTCCAGTCTATGCCGATGTGCTCCGCCGTAACCCGGGAGAGCCGGAGTTCCACCAGGCCGTGTTCGAGGTGCTGTGCAGCCTCGGTCCGGTGCTGGTGAGGCGGCCGGAGTACACGCAGGCGCGGGTCCTGGAGCGGCTGTGCGAGCCGGAGCGCCAGGTGATCTTCCAGGTCCCCTGGGAGGATGACAACGGTGACATCCACGTCAACCGGGCGTTCCGGGTGGAGTACTCCAGCGCGCTCGGGCCGTACAAGGGCGGCCTGCGGTTCCACCCGTCGGTGTACCTGGGCATCGTGAAGTTCCTGGGGTTCGAGCAGATCTTCAAGAACAGCCTGACCGGCATGCAACTCGGCGCCGGCAAGGGCGGCGCGGACTTCGACCCCAAGGGCCGCTCCGAGCGGGAGGTCATGCGGTTCTGCCAGAGCTTCATGACCGAGCTGTACCGCCACCTCGGCCCCGACACCGACATCCCGGCAGGCGACATCGGCGTCGGCACGCGCGAGATCGGCTACCTGTTCGGCCAGTACAAGCGGATCACCAACCGCTACGAGTCGGGGACGCTGACCGGCAAGGGGCTCGGCTGGGGCGGCGCGCCGGTGCGGACCGAGGCGACTGGGTACGGGTGCACGATCTTCGTGGCCGAGATGCTCAAGGCCCGCGGGCTCTCGTTCGACGGCCGCCGGGTGGTGGTGTCGGGATCGGGCAACGTGGCGATCTACGCCATCGAGAAGATCAGCCAGCTCGGCGGGCTGGTGGTCGCGTGCTCGGACTCGAGCGGCTACCTGGTCGACGAGCACGGCGTCGACGTGGAGCTGCTCAAGCAGGTCAAAGAGGTCCAGCGCGCCCGGCTGGACGCGTATGCCGCGGTGCGGCCGCGGGCCAGGTGGGTGCCGGGCGGCACGGTCTGGGAGGTGCCCTGCGAGATCGCGCTGCCGTGCGCGACCCAGAACGAGATCAGCGAGGACGACGCGATCTTCATGGTCAAGCACGGCTGCGTGGCGGTGGGCGAGGGCGCCAACATGCCCACGACGCCGGAGGCGGTGCAGGTGCTGGCGGAGGCCGGGGTGGCGTTCGGGCCGGGCAAGGCCGCCAACGCCGGCGGCGTGGCCATCTCGGCGCTGGAGATGCAGCAGAACGCCGCCCGCGACTCCTGGTCGTTCGCCGAATCGGAGCGGCGGCTGGAGGAGATCGTCCGGGCCATCCATGACCAGTGCGTCACCACCGCCGAGGCCTACGGGCTGCCGGGGGACTACGTCGCCGGGGCCAACATCGCCGGCTTCACCAGGGTCGCCGACGCGATGCTGGCCCTCGGAGTGGTGTAGGACCGAGCGCGCCCGGGCCTGGCGTTGACGAGCCGGCCGGCGCCCGGCCGGCGGCTACCCGAGGGCGTGGGGGATCAGCGGCGCCAGGGACTCGTGGGGCCGCGCGCCCGTCCGGGCGATGATGTGCGCCGCCGCGGCGGACCCGAGGCGCCCGCAGCGGTCCAGGCTCCATTCCTGCGCCAGCCCGTGCAGGAACCCGGCCGCGTACAGGTCGCCGGCGCCGGTGGTGTCGTGGACCGCCACCGGAAAGGGGGCGATGGTGTGCTCCTGGTCGCCGGCGATCACCACCGAGCCCTTGGCGCCGCGGGTCAGCGCCGCCACCGAGACGCGGCCGCGGACCTGGCCCACGGCCTCCTCGAAGCTGCCGAGCTGGAACAGCGAGACGATCTCCTCCTCGTTGGCGAACAGCACGTCGACCGCGCCGTCGATCAGCTCCACGAAGGACTCGCGGTGGCGGTCGACGCAGAACGGGTCCGACAGGGTGAGCGCGACCCGCTGGCCGAACTCATGCGCCAGCGAGGCCGCCTTGCGGAAGGCGTCCTTGGCGCTGGGGCGGTCCCACAGGTAGCCCTCGAGGTAGATCAGCTTGGCGCGCGCGATCAGCTCGGGGTCGACGTCGCCGGGCCCGAGGTCGGTGGAGGCGCCCAGATAGGTGTTCATGGTGCGCTGCGCGTCGGGGGTGACCACGATCATGCAGCGCCCGGTGGCCGGCCCGTCGGTGGCGGGCGGGACCGAGAACTCCACCCCGGTGGCGCGGAGGTCCTCCGCGAACGACTTGCCGAGCTGGTCGTCGCGCACCCGGCCGATGTAGGCGGCGCTGCCGCCCAGCGAGGCGATGCCGACCATGGTGTTGGCCGCCGACCCGCCCGACATCTCCAGCGCCGGGGCCATCGCACCGTAGAGCTGGTGGGCCCGCTCCTCGTCGATCAGCGACATGGTCCCTTTGGCCAGATCGTGCAGGCCGATGAACTCGTGCGGCTTGTGGTCGAGGACGTCGACCAGGGCATTGCCGATGCCCACGACATCGAGCTCGACGGTCATGCGGCCTTCCTCCGGGACGGTGGCGTTCGTTGCGGGAACGATTCATAACACACCAGGGGCGCCGACAAACGCCGGCGGCCCCGGCGCGCGGTGCGCCGGGGCCGCCAGAGGCTCTGGCCGCCAGCTTGGGCGGCGGTTCGGTCAGCGCTCGATCGGAACGCCGACCAGCGAGCCCCACTCGGTCCAGGAGCCGTCGTAGTTGCGGACGTTGGGGTAGCCGAGCAGCTCGTGGAGGGCGAACCAGGTGTGGGCGGAGCGCTCGCCGATTCGGCAGTAGGCCACCACGTCCTTGCTGGGGTCCAGGCCCTGCGAGCCGTACAGCTCGGCGAGCTGCTCGTCGGTGAGGAACTTGCCGGTGTTGGCGTCGACCGCCTTGGCCCAGGGGATGTTGGCGGCGCCGGGGATGTGGCCGGGCCGCTGGGCGGCCTCCTGCGGCAGGTGGTCGGGCGCCAGCTTCTCGCCCCGGTACTCCTCCGGGGAGCGCACGTCGACCAGGCTGCGGCCGGACTGGCCGACGTAGTCGTTCAGCACCTGGTCGCGGAAGGCGCGGATGGAGAAGTCGGGCTGGTTCACCGGGTAGCCGCCGGAGGCGCTGACCGGGGAGGTGTCGGTGGTGAGGTCGCGGCCCTCCAGCTCCCAGGACTTGCGGCCGCCGTCCAGCAGCTCGACCGGACCGTGGCCGTACACCTTGTAGTACCAGTAGGCGTAGGCGGCGAACCAGTTGTTGTTGCCGCCGTAGAGGACCACGGTGGTGGTCGGGGTGATGCCGAGCGAGTCCTGGAGCTTGGCGAACTGCTCGGGGTCGATGAAGTCGCGGCGCAGCGGGTCCTGGAGATCCGTGTTCCAGTTGACCGCGACCGCGCCGGGGATGTGGCCCCTGCCGTAGGCGTCGGTGTCCTCGTCGACCTCGACGACCCGGATGCCGGGGTCGTTCAGGTGATCGGCGAGCCAGTCGGTGGTGACGAGCACTTCGTCACGCTTGGCCATAGGGTCTCCTCCTTGGAGAGCCGGCGAACGCGCCGGAGCGTGTGGACAGGGATGAGCGAATTCAGGCCGCGCCAGAAGAGCGGAGGAGCGCGAAGGCCACGGTGCTGCTCAGGCGGCCAGGAGCCGCGCCGTGGCCCGGCGACAGGGGGGGCGACCCGCTGCGGAGTTGCCCGTCCCCAGGCCCATCGGCGCGCAGGCACGTGTCGTCAAGGCGGCCGGACCGAGCAGCTCTCGCCTGGCCCCTCCGGACGCCGACAGGTCCCACGACATCGGTGCCATCATTTCAGCTGTACAGGCTGCCAGCTTGCGGGTCGTCGCGTCAATTGGGCTGCCCGGGGAGGGTGGCGCCCGCGGCGAATCCGGGCAACGGCGCCGCCTGCCAGCGCTGCTGGTTGCGCGCGCGGCGGTCAGGCCCAACACTGGACGGCGCATGGCCGGCCGGTGACCGCTGGCTGGGACGGAGGTGAGGATCAGCGTCGATGGCCTCCACGGCGCAGTCGAAGGCGCGCGAGTTCCGCGGGCACTGGGTCGACGAGATGAACGGCGCGGCGACGTACCGCGCCCTCGCCGAGCGCGCGCACGGCGAGCAGCGGGACATCTTCCTGGAGCTGGCCGAGGCCGAGGAGCGCCACGCCCGCCACTGGGCCAAGAAGCTCGTCGACCTGGGCGAGCCGGAGCCGGGACCCGGCGACTACCGCGAGGACCTGCGGACCAGGGTGATCTCCTGGCTGGCACGGCACCTCGGCCCGAGTGCCGTCCTGCCGATAGTGGAGCGCGCCGAGATCGCCGACGCCGGGCACTACGACAACGTTCCCGAGGCGACCGTCGCGATGGCGACCGACGAGCGCATCCACGCCCGCGTCCTGTCCGGCCTGACGCCGTCCACCGCCCTGTCGGGCATCCGCCGCGGCGAGCGCTGGCACCGCGGCGACTCCAGCGGCGCGCTGCGGGCGGCGATCTTCGGCGTCAACGACGGCCTGGTCTCCAACCTCTCCCTGGTCATGGGCGTCACCGGGGGCCAGGCGGACCGCAAGTTCATCCTCCTGGCCGGGCTGGCAGGCCTGCTCGCCGGGGCGTTCTCGATGGGTGCCGGCGAGTTCATCTCGGTCACCTCGCAGCGCGAGCTGTTCCAGCGCGAGATCGCCCTGGAATCCGAGGAGATCGAGACCATGCCCGAGGAGGAGGCGAACGAGCTGGCGCTGATCTACCGCGCCAAGGGCATCGGCCGCGAGGACGCCGAGGCCATGGCAGCACGCATCATGCGCGACCCGTCGACCGCCCTGGACACCATGGCCCGCGAGGAGCTGGGCCTCAATCCCGAGGAGCTCGGCTCGCCGACCCGCGTGGCGGCCTCCAGTTTCACCGCGTTCGCGATCGGCGCGGTGGTGCCCGTCCTCGCCTGGGTCTTCAGCGCCGGCGCCGCCGCGTTCGTCACATCCATAATCCTCTCCGCGCTGGCCCTGTTCCTGGTGGGGGCCGGCATCAGCCTGCTCACCGGGCGCTCGGCGATCCGCTCCGGGATCCGCCAGCTCCTGGTGGGTGGTGCCGCTGCCATCGCCACCTTCGGAATCGGCCGCCTGATCGGTGTGAGCGTGAGCTGACCGATGGCAACGTTTCCCTCTGAACTCCGGCACGTCCTGCTGGTCGGGCCCCCCGGGTCCGGGAAAGGCACGGTCGGGCCGCACCTCTCCGAGCTGCTCGGTGTCCCGCACGTCTCGTCCGGGCAGCTCCTGCGGGCCTCCGTCAAGGAAGGCGACCCGCACCACATCGGCGAGCAGGTCGCCCGCGGACACCTGGTCCCCGACCGGATCGTGGCGCAGGTGATGGCCGAGCACCTCGGCGACGGCTTCATCCTCGACGGCTATCCACGCAACGTCCGCCAGGCGACGGAGCTGGACCGCGTGCTCGGCGACGGCGGGCGCCGCGTCCAGCTCGTGGTGGAGCTGATCGTGCCGGACGAGGTCGCCTCGGCGAGGCTGTCGCGCCGGGCGCGGATGGAGAGCCGCAGCGACGACAACCCCGATACGGTCGCCGCGCGCCTGGTCACCTACCGGCGCGAGGCGGTGGCGCTGCTGGCCCACTACGCCGACCGGGTGCGCCGCGTGAACGCCTCCGGCGATCTGGACGAGGTCTTCGAGCGCGCCGAGCGCGCCCTGTCGTCGCTCCCCAAGGGCGCGCGGGCGGGCCAGGCCTGAGTGGCTGCCGGGGCTCGCGTTGGCGGCTGACCGCGTAGGGCCGGCGGGCGCCGAGGCGCGGGTCGCGCGGCTGGCCTCGCTGGTCCCGGCGCTGGATCGCGCCGCTGAGGCGGCCGCCACCGAGCGCCAGTCGCGGCTGCTGAAGCCGGCCGGCAGTCTGGGCCGGCTGGAGGAGCTGGGCATCCGGCTGGCGGCCATCGCCGGCCGCTGCCCGCCGCCGGTGCCGGCCAACCCGGCGCTGCTGGTCGCGGCCGGCGACCACGGTGTGGTCGCCCAGGGCGTCACCCCATGGCCGCAGGCCGTGACCGGCGCGATGGTGACCGCCATGACCGCCGGCCAGGCGGCCGTCAACGCCATCGCCGGCGCGATCGGCGCCGAGGTACGGCTGCTGGACGCCGGGGTCGCCGCCGCGCCGGCACCCCACCCGATGGTCCGCCAGGGCAACGTGCGGCGCGGCACCGCCGATCTCGCGGTGGCCGCGGCGATGACCCGCGAGCAGGCCGCCCTGGCCGTGCTCGAGGGCGCGGCGGCCGCCGGCGAGCTGCTGGACGCCGGGGCCGACCTGCTGCTCACCGGCGACATGGGCATCGGCAACACCACCGCGGCGGCCTGCCTGATCGCCGCGCTCACCGGCCTTCAGCCCGTGGCGGTCACCGGGCGGGGGACCGGCATCGACGACACCACCTGGGAGCGGAAGGTCAAGGTGGTGGAGCGGGCGCTGCAGCGGCACGCCCCCGACGCGGCCGACCCGCTCGGAGTGCTGGCCAGCGTGGGCGGGCTGGAGCACGGGGCGCTCGCCGGGCTGGCGCTGGCCGGTGCCGCAAGGCGCGTGCCGGTGCTGCTCGACGGGGTCAACGCCGGCGCGGCGGCGCTACTGGCCGCCACCATCCAGCCGCGGGTCACCGGCTTCCTGATCGCCGGCCACCGCTCGGTCGAGCCGGGCGCCAGCGCCGCCATGGAGCATCTCGGCCTGGAGCCGCTGCTGGACCTGCGGATGCGGCTGGGCGAGGGGACCGGTGCGCTGCTGGCCGTGCCGATCGTCAGGTCCGCCGCCGCGGTTCTCGGCGGCATGGCCACCTTCGCAGAGGCCGGCCTGGAGGGATAGCGCCCAGGCGCGGGCGCCTCGCCCCGCGGGCCACCCCGGCCCGGGCCGCCCCGGACCCGGGCGGGCGGGGCGCGGGCCTTGGACGTTGTCACTACGCTCGTCAAGTTATTGACAGGTGGATCGGCCCGATGCTTTTCTCCCTGCCAGAGCGCCGTCATGTATCGGTGCCGCGCATCGCTCGGGTGCGGCGTCAGCGGAGCGGCAACGGCGCGCACCGTGGATACGTGACGGCGCTCTGAAGAAGGCAGGAGGTGGAGCGTGCCGGTCCAGGACGCAAGCGACGGGCCGCCCGCGGTCGGTGTCGGCGACCGCTGGCCGAGTGCCACGCTGGTGTCCGAGCACGAGGTCGCCGGGCGCCGCGAGCCGGGCGACAGCGCCACCGTCAAGGTCACCCTCGACGCCTCGGTCGGCTGCCGCAACGTCATCCAGCGGGTGCTGCGGTTCGCCGCCGGGCGCTCCACGCCCCGCCGCACGACCTGCGAGGAGGTCTGGTTCGTGGTCGCCGGCAGCGGGACGCTGCGGCTGGACGAGCGGCGCCATGCGCTCGAGCCCGAGGTCGGCGTGCTGCTGGAGCCCGGCGCCACCTGGACGCTCGACAACCCCGGCGAGGGCGAGCTGGTGGTCGTCGCGGTGCAGGTCCCCGGCGCCCACGAGCCTCTGGGCACCGCACCGTCGGCGCCGCCGACCCTGCGGCTGGCCGAGCGCCCCGCCATGACCACCGGCGACCGCGAGTTCCGCATCCTCGTGGACCCCGAGATCGGCTGCCAGGGCGTGACCCAGTTCGTCGGCTGGATCCCGCCGGGGCGGGCGCCAACCCACCACCACACCTACGAAGAGGTCGTCTACGTCCTCGAGGGCGAGGGGCTGCTGCACCTCGAGGAGAGCACCCGGCCGATCGGGGCCGGCTCGTGCGTGCACCTGCCGCCGCCGGTGGAGCACTGCCTGGAGAACACCGGGACCGCGCCGCTGCGGGTGCTCGGGGTGTTCCACCCGGCCGGCAGCCCGGCATCCAAGACGGAGACGGGAACTGGAAGACAGTAGGGCTGCCTGGCGGAGCGTGAGCTGCCGCCAGCCCAAGGAAAGGGCCTCGAGATGCGCAGATCAAGGTGGGCAGGCGTGCTGGCGACGGCGATCGCGCTGGCGGTCGCCGGTTGCGGCGGTTCCTCCAGCTCCAGCTCGGGCGGTCAGGCCGCCTCGTGCAAGGGCTCCGTCGGGGTGATGGGGCCGTTCACCGGCGACGCCGCCTCGGTCGGCCAGGAGCAGCTCAACTGGGCGAAGTTCTCGCTGGAGCGCTTCAACACCGAGAACAAGACCAGCTACGCCATGGTCGAGGGCGACACCCAGCTCGACCCGGCGCAGGCCAGCACGGTGGCGCAGCAGTTCCTGTCCAACGGCGCGATCCTCGGCGTGGTCGGCCCGGCCGGCAGCCAGGAGGTCGAGGCGGTCGGGCCGATCTTCACGCGCGCCAACCTCGGCTTCGTGTCCGGGTCGGCCACCAGGACCACGCTGACCGACGGCAGCCGGCCGACCTTCTTCCGGGTGGTCTCGCGCGACGACGTCCAGGGCCCGCAGGACGCCAAGTACATGATCGACAACCTCAACGCGAAGAAGGTCATGATCATCGACGACCAGACCTCGTACTCGACCGGTCTGGCCGACGCCGCCGAGCAGACGCTCAAGGCAGGTGGCGTGACCACCAGCCGCGAGTCGGTCAACCAGAAGCAGAGCGACTTCTCCGCCCTGGTCAGCAAGGTCGCCGCCGACACCGATACGACCTCTCCACAATGCCCTGGCAGCCTGCCGCGCCGCTGACCTGCGCGGATGATCCTCTCAGCCCTCCGGCTTCTCGGTGGGGGAGTCCTGCCCGAGTGCGGCTTCCAGCGTCCCGAGCAACGCGACAACGGCAGCCCGCTCGACCGCGCCTGCCTGGAGCGTCCCCCTGATCGAGTCCTTGAGTTGCGTCGATTCTGGCGGCATGCATTTGGGAAAGCGCTCGCAGCGCCGCGCGCAGGTGACATCGACCGGTCGTTGACGACCGTCATGCTTGCAGGGTTCCAGGGACACGGAGCATCCTCGCTTCTTCGGACAACCAACGCCGACGAACCCGCCATTCGGAATTTGACCACAGACTACGTGAAGGCACCGACAGCCGAGTAAACCGTCTCGAATTTTAGGACGCATGACGTACCGCATTCTTGCCGATAATCGCCTGGACGAGGGCAGCAACCCGCGCGAGAACCGCCTGGTCCCTGACGTGGAACGGTAGACCCTGCGCCGACGTGGAGCGCTCCACCAAGCGCCTGATCTCCTCGTCCAGCCCGGCGGCCATCTCCGCTCGCCGCTCCTCGGCTGACGGCGCTGTCAGCTCAGGCAACGGCGGTCAGCTCCTCACGCGCGATCCGCCGTTCCTCCTGGTGGTTGTGGAGCATCGATCGCGCCAACCATGCATCCCCGAGCGTGGTGTATCCCCGCCCTGCATACGACCAGCTCGCCACTACCACGGCGGCCCGCTCGACTTCCGGGCGTCCCCACGCGTCGAGCGGCTCTCCACCGAACGCCCGCCGCCGCTCGTAGTCCTGCCGGGCACGGCGGAGGCTGGTGAAGGTGGTGGAGTAGCGACGGCTCTTGGTGGTGCAGTGGCCGCCGTAGCCGAGCTGGTGCGCCCATGCCCGTAGCCGCAGGTTGGTCAGCTCCGGCCGTGCGCCCAGCCGCCATGCGGTCTCGACCATCCGACGGATGTGCGCGGGCAGCATCAGCCGCGTCAGCTCGGTGGCCCGGCGGATGGGGCGTTCCAGCGCCACGCCGGCAAGGCCCTCGGTGGCTTTGGTCGCGTACTTGGCCAGGTAGCCCGCGACATGGACCTCAGTGCCCTCGCCCAGGGTCCCTGCGGTGATGGGACGGAGGTCGAGCTGGTCGCCCCAGCCGACCGGGCCCAGCTCGAGCCCGGCCGGGCATGGCACCCGCACCGAGGTCGCGGCGTGGCGGATCGCGGCTGACAGCAGCTCGACCGTCGCCCACTCGGGTGGCGGCACGACAACGCCGTCGGATACGCCGTCGAGGCGGATGACAGCGTGATAGTGGATGGTGCCGCGTGCCTGGTACTCGGCCACCTTCACATACGACACGCGGACCTCGCGTGCCAGGTTGGCCGTCGTGCGGCCCGACAGGCGGGCCAGGGCACGGCGAAGGTAGATGGTGGTCCGCCGCCACAGGATGGGCGCGAGCGCGTTCCAGACGACGGCAGCCGTGTAGTCGTAGCACTCCGGGCACAACGGCGTGCCGAGGCTGACGTCGCCCTGGTCGTGCTTGTGCCAGCACGCCAGCCGCCGCCCATGCGGGCAGTGCTCGCCGAGCCGAGCGGCATGGCACGGGTACAGCGAGCCGCCGCGCTCACGGCGGATGTGGACGCGGCCGAAGCTCGGCGCGGTGAAGGTGGCGAACACCCTGGGATGGCTGGCGACCGTCTCGGGGACGCCTTTGCCGCCGGCGACGCCGGCCTTGACGAGCTGGTAGGCGTCGGCCTGGTAGACCTCCGCGCAGGGCTGGCACCTGGCCGCCCGCCTGGTGCCGCACGCCTTCAGCAACACCCCGTCCGGCTCACTACTCGTGTCGAAGGTGGTGCGGACCTCGCCGCTGGCCGTGTCGGCCTGGTCGACGGCGCCCCTCAGGCGAACGGGACGGGTGCAGTAGCGGGCGTGGCGGACCTGGCGCTCCCAGCGGGCGTAGGCGTGGGGATCGCCGGCTCGCTTAAGCAGGTCGGCCAGGATCGGCCCGCTTGACGGTGTGGGCGGCTGGTGGTCGTCGCCGCCCGGGTGGGGGCGGGATGGCATGTGGGCGCACTCCTGCAACTCGCGGTCCAAGTTGGGGAGTGGACCCGCCCTCCGGTTTGCCATCCCTGAGGGTGGGAGAGCCGCACCAGCACGGTAGCGAACTTACGTTCGAGACCGCAATGTCAAATTCCTGACATTACGGCGCCTCCCATCCCGGGATGGGAGGCGCCGCCGCATGACTGAACGTTCACTTCCTGCTGCCTACGTGGTTCCCCTATCGGACCATCGATCACCCCCTTCGTTCTGCGTGGACGATGGGCGAGCCTGGAGCCTGCGCCCTTGGGTCGCCTGGCATCTCAGGCCCCAAGCCCGCCCGTGCCCGAGGCCCCTCGACAACGGCCTCCCCCTGTTCGCGCAGACGACCCAGGGACGCCGCGAGCCTCGGACAGGTGGCCCGGTCCTGGCCAGGGTCCTACCAGGGCCGCCAAGGACCTTCCAGGCAGGGCTGCGCCCATGGACGGTGGTCCCACCAGGACCGGGCCATCTCCGTCAAGGGGCGTCACGTGCCCCCCGACGAAGCCTGCTGGCCAGCTCGCCACGCCGGCCGCCCCCCTCGCCCCCGGCAGCGCTGGCCTCCTCCCCGAGCAGCAGCCGGACCAGCAGCGCCCCCAACACTTGAAGCAGCCCCAGCAGATGCCGCGTCGCCGGGGCCGTGGTCCCATGCTCCCACTGCGACACCGACGACTGCCCCACCCCCAACTCATCGGCTAAGCCTGCCTGCGACAGTCCCGCCTCCATCCGCGCCTCCCGGTTCGCCGCCCCCAACTCCACCCGCCACACGCTCACCATCGCCACCGCCGACCCTGAGCATGGCGGGTCGCGCGCTCGATCAAGGTGAGCGCCCAGGGGCGAAGGTTGGCCAGCTCCGGAGGGTCGACCCCAAGCCGGTGGCTGGCCTTGTACAGCACGTCGAGCACGTCGGCTGTCGCGCTGACCGCCAAGCCGATCTCGTACGGGTCGGGATGGAGGTCCGCCGCGATCTCCTTGGCGGCATGCTCCAGCAACACCCGCCCGTTGAACGCCTGATCGCTCATCGCCTCGGCTCGGCACCGGGCTTGGCCCGGTGCTCGGTGGCCGCGTTGCGGGCTGCGGTGAAGAAGTCCGCGTCCACACCCGCCTGATACCGCTCGACAGGATCACCGCTGACGGCGGCAAGCTCCCGATGCTCACGGGCAGCCTGGTCTGCCAGCCGGGCCAGGCTGGCGTACTCCTCGGTGGTCATCGTTCCGTCCTCGTGGTGGTGCGTCATCCCCGTAGCGGCAGTTCCCCGAAGTGGCGCGGTGCTGTGGACGCTTGCTGCGGCCAAGCGGGCTACGCATCGCCGGTCGCCGCCTTCGCCGCTGCTGCGAGCACTTGAATCCCCCGAGCCGTCAACGCGACCGCCGAGTGGCCTCTCGGCCACAGCAGCGCGGCATCCAGCAGACGCTTGACCGCCAACGGGTCCAGCTTGTGCCGCGGCCACATCCCACCGTTCGCGCCAATCTCGATCAGAACCGCCAGCTCGGCGTCGTTGAGTGCTGGCGGTCCTTCACTGCCCACGTGCAGCGGGTCCGCAGGGTTGATGCTGGCCATCTTCAGCACCTCCGGTCATATCTGACCGAAGCACGCTAAAGGCCCAGCACACGCAGGAGGAACGGACGGGGTGTCCTACTCTACTGCCGTCAATGCTGACAGTCGGATGAAGTGTCCTAGGCGACGTTCAGGCGGGCCGCCAGGCCACGCAGTGCCGGAGTACGCACACGGCGCTCACGCTCCAGCAGCTCACGGACGATCGTCCGCGGGAACGGCTGGTACTTCATCCAGTCGGGCGCCATCCGCTCAATTGACAACAGCGTCTCGGTCGCGTCTCGATCCCGGCCGAGACTGGTCTGTGCGGCGGCCACATCGGCGAGGTGCCGCGCCTTCCCAGCCGGTGGAAGGTCGGCGTCCGGCGGCATCCGCCTCGCCACCTCCAGCGCCCGTGCGGGCCTGCCGGTAGCAACGTTGGCGTCTACCGAGACTTGCACCACCACCGGCATGCCAAACGGCCGCTCATGGTCGATCCGCACCGCACGCTCGGCCGCTTGCAGGCGGGTCGCCGCGGTCTCCGCGAGGTTGAGCAGGTCATCAGCCTCGTCGAGCCGATCGTCCCGTGCCGCTGCGACTGCCCCCGACAGCAGCAGGCCACCCCAGACCGCGATGTGCTCCGGGGTTGCCTTGGCAACGCGAGGCTCGATCGAGTCGGCCTCGCCAATCGCCAGCCGCTGCGCCTGCGACGCGCTGCCGGTCTGGTGCATCAGCAGCCACGACATCCAGCCGGACAGCGCCGCCCGCCGCAGCTCGTCCTCCGACCGCTCCGCCGCGCCAATGGCGCGCTCCATCGCCAGGAACGCCAGGTCGATGTAGCCCAAGTGGACGAGCATCGACCCGGCAACCCCGTAGGCATCAGACAACGTCGCGTGCATCTCGGGTGTCCCGTGCTCGCGGACGGTTGCCCGAGCAATGGAGATGAAGTCCGGTAGCAGTCCCGCGAGCACATCGAAATGGCTCGCCCAGTACGCCGCCCAGGCGTAGCGCGCCTGTCGCTGCAACTCATCGAGGCTGGCGGGCTCGGCGTCGTCGCCGAGCGCCGTGATCGCCAGCCGGATCGCCACAACCCCGCCATCGTCAGCGACGGCCGCCTCGACTCGCTCCGGTCGGGCCAGGAGTGCCGATACGTCCACATCCAGCGCCGCCGCGATCCGATGCAGGTTGACCAACAGGGCGGTCTGCTTGGTGCCCTGCTCCAGCTTCGAGATCAGGTCCACGCTCACGCCCGCACGCTCCGCCAGCTCGCGCTGCGTCATCCGAGGCATCTGCTGGTAGCGGAGGTGCCTGATCCGCTCCCCGACCGAAGGGAGCTTGGCATCTGTCATTGTCGGGCCTCCAGCCCAAAGACTCTCTGACCGGCCCTCTCACGCTATCACGCCGCAGACGAGCTAAACCCCCGGAAGGACGGGATGGACCCTCGTCGCAATGGCGATAGGCTCGTGGGCGGTGACTCGTGATCCGAGCTCGTGATCCGAGCTGACGCCGGCCTGTTGTTACGACCCTCTTTACTGGATCGAGGCCGTCCGCCTCGGGCACTGCGCACGGCGGCCTTCGGCCGCCGTGCTCGGCCCGGCCGGGCGGCAACACCACACGGAACCCGAGGACCCAGACGCCGCCGCACGGCCGCCACCCGAGTCCAGCGCCACACGCGGCGGCCACGATGACTCGAGTGCGCCTGGAGCCACGGGAGCCGCGTCGCGCCCGGCGCTCGCGCCCTGGCCGTCTTGACATGTCCCTCGCTGGTCGGCTCGGTAGACCGCGCAGCTCAGAGCTTCCATTTGATGTCGATCTTGGACGGGTCGAAGCACCACGGGCCACCCATCGACTTGGCGCGTTCGAGGAGCGGACTGTCAGCGGCAGGCCAGACACGCCGGCCCGGATAGCCCGGGGACAGGATCACCTTCACGACCACCAACGAGAGGATTGTCCGACGCCAACCGAGATCCGCCGCGTCCCACGCCTGCCGTAGCGTCATGCCGGGCGGGATCTCTGCCAGCGCGCGGCCCTGCTCCAGCCGCGCCATGCGCCGCCGTGTCATCTCCATCGCTTCCTTGATCTCCGCCTGGATCGCCAAGAACTGACCCTCTTCGAGCCGCAGGGGATCACCCTTGCGCCGGTACCGGTCCCGGCCCGCCTGTTGCAACCGCTCCCTGTCCTCGCCAAGCGTCGCGGCCAACTCATGCAGCTCGACAGGTGCGTCAGGTGCCAGCAGCACGGCAAGGCCGTCTGAGGAGTACCGCGCAAAGACAGCCTCAGCGACAGCCAGGTCGACCGGATCAGCAAGACGTGTGAGCTTTCCACAGCCGCGCGGCCCGCCGCCAGGGTCGAGCGTACGGCACCGGTACCGCCGCTTCGGGATTGGCTCGCGAGTACCTGCGTTGGCGCTCGCGATCAGCTTTGCTCCGCAAGCGCATTCGATCAGGCCAGTGAGCAGGTATGACCGGCCGCCAGTATGGCTAGGCCGGAACTGCCGTGCCGCAGCCGACATGACGACTTGAAGGCGCTCGAATTCCTCAGGAGAAATGATCGCTGGCCAGATGGCCGGATATTCAACGCCGTAGTGACTCCGTACGCCCTTGATCCTGGGCGAAGAGAGAAGGCGCCGGACTGTAGCGGGATGCCATCGCTTGTCGGTCGCGGTAGGAACCTCTCGTCCGTTCAGCTCCATCACCAGTGATCGAAGCGACTCACCGGCCAGCAGCCGAGTCGTCAACTCGCGGATGACGGCAGCCTCGGCCTCTACGATCGCCAGCTCGCCATTGTCGCCGTCCTCCGGCTTCACGTAGCCGTAGGGCCTCCCGCCGCCGTTGAACTTGCCTTCCCGTGCCCGCACGCGCTTCTTCCTGCGAACCCGATCCGAGGTCCGGCCTGACTCCCGTGAGGCATCCAAGACTGCCCCGAGGAAGTCGTGTTCGCCCTGAACGGTGGTCAGCTCGTAACGGGGACCGCCAACGACCTCGATGGTTGTGAAGGGAGTCTCCTTGGCAAGTCCGATGATCTCGATGGCATCGGCAAGGTTGCGGCACAGGCGCGAGATCTCAGTGACGACAAGGACGCGAACCCGGCCGGCTCGAATGGCGGCAAGTAGGTCGTGATAGCCAGGACGGGGCTTGTCTGAGAACTTGGACGCGCTCAAGTCGTTGTCCGAGAAGATCAAGTTCTCATCGACTGGCCAACCCTGATCCGCGAAGTATTCCCGGCCGATCTCGATTTGAATATTGACGTTCTCGCTCAGCTTGCCGAGATCCTGCGACAGTCGCGCGTAGATTGCTCGGCCAATTGCCACCAGTATTTCCATTTCCGTCTCCTGCCGCCTGCCTGGTCCGCCAAGAGAAGCCTAGCACAGCAAGGGCATTTCTGAACAGTGGAGACGTGGTGTTCCTGCCGTGGCAGTTGGCCGCCAAGGCGCAGGTCTTCAGCCAGCAGCTCTCCGAGCAGGGCCGCAAGGCCGTCATCTTCGGCAGCGACGGCCTGTTCGCGCCGTCGGACTTCAAGGCCGACGGGTCCTACGTGTCGGCGTTCGCGCCCGACATCAAGGGGATCCCCGCGGACGCGGACCTGGTCAGCGCCTACAGCGCCAAGTACGGCGAGTTCGGGACCTTCGGGCCGCCGACCTACGCGGCCACCCAGGTCGTGCTGACTGCCATGAACGAGGCGTGCAAGGCCGGCAAGCTCGACCGCAAGAGCGTGGTCGACAAGCTCAAGACCACCAGCATCGCCAACTCGATCCTGGGCGGCACACTCAAGTTCGACGCGAAAGGCGATGTCGATGGCGGCAAGTTCTACATTTTCCGTATCCAAGGCGGGAAGTACACCCTGGTGACGCAATAACTGGGGACGGGAAGGCGTGACGAGAGCAATGTTCGTGGCGGCCCCCGATCCATGTGGGGGGAGCTCGCTCCCCCCACGGCCCCCCAAGGGCGCCTGTGCCATGGTCGGGGCATGGAGTTCCTGACTCAGCAGGTCGTCAACGGGCTCACGCTCGGGAGCGTGTACGCGCTGATCGCGCTCGGCTACTCGATGGTGTACGGGATCCTGAAGCTGCTGAATTTCGCCCACGGCGAGGTCTACATGGTGGGCGCGTTCATCGGCTACGGGGTGCTGACGGTGCTCGGCGGCGCGGCCGACCCGGCGATCGCGGTGCCGCTGCTGATCGTGGCGATGTTCCTGGCGGCGATGCTCGGCTGCGGCCTGCTGGGCGTGGTGATCGAGCGGTTCGCCTACCGGCCGCTGCGGGACGCGCCGCGGATCGCGCCGCTGATCAGCGCGCTCGGCGTCTCCTTCTTCCTCCAGTCGAGCGCGCTGCTGCTGTTCACCGCGCGCTTCCGCAGCTACGACACGCCCAAGCTGATCAGCTTCCAGACGGGCCTGGACGTGGGCCCGCTGCGCATCTCGCTGGTGCGCATCCTGGTGATCGTGACGGCGGCGGCGATGATGGTCGCGTTGAGCCTGCTGGTCGGCCGCAGCCGCCTCGGGCGGGCCATCCGCGCCACCGCCTTCGACCGCGAGGCGGCGGCGATGATGGGCGTCGACGTCGACCGGGTGATCGTGGCGACCTTCTTCATCGGCTCGGCGCTGGCCGGCGCCGGCGGGGTCATGTTCGGCCTGGTGTTCTCCAACGTCTACCACCTGATGGGCTTCACCGCCGGGCTCAAGGGCTTCACCGCCGCGGTGGTGGGCGGCATCGGCTCGGTGCCGGGGGCGATGCTCGGCGGCCTGCTGATCGGGCTGGCCGAGGCGTTCGCCGCCGGCTACGTCTCCTCGACCTTCCAGGACCTGATCGTGTTCCTCATCCTGGTGGCCGTGATGCTGGTGCGACCGCGCGGGCTGCTGGGCGCGGCCGTCCTCGACAAGGTGTGAGATGGGCGCGGAGCCGGGGCCAGGGGTGAGGATCGGCGTCGACGACTGGGTCGCCGAGGCCGCCGCGCGCACCCAGGTGCGCGCCGGGCCGCTCGGGCAGCTGCGCGGCGCGGTCGACCGGGTGGGACCGGGGTGGCGGCTGGCGGTGCTGGTGGCGGCCGTGGCCGCCGTGCCGGTGCTCGGCGGCTCCCAGCTCGTGATCCGGATCGGCATCAACGCGCTGCTGTTCGCGCTGCTGGCGCTGGGGCTCAACGTGATCGTCGGCGAGGCGGGCCTGCTCGACCTCGGCTACATCGCCTTCTACGGCTTCGGCGCCTACGGCTACGCGCTGCTGTCGTCCAACCAGTTCCACCTCCACTGGCCGAGCGAGCTCACCATCCTGCTGGTGACGGTGGCCACCGCCGGCCTGGGGCTGCTGCTGGGACTGCCGTCGCGGCGGCTGCTCGGCGACTACCTGGCGATCGTCACGCTCTTCTTCGGCCAGATGTTCGTCCAGCTCACCACCAACCTGGACCGGTTCAAGCCGCCCTGGGCGTCCAAGCCGCTCAACATCACCGGCGGGCCCAACGGCATCTTCGGGGTCGACCCCATGCGCATCGGGCCGGTCCACCTGATCAGCCAGGAGGACTACCTCTACCTGCTGCTCGGCCTGCTGGCGGTGGCGCTGGTGGCGATCCACCGGCTGGTCGCCTCGCGCACCGGCCGCGCCTGGCGCGCGCTGCGCGAGGACGCGACCGCCGCCGAGCAGAGCGGCATCCCGGTGCGCCGGCTGAAGCTGTTCGCGTTCGCGGTCGGCGGCGGCATCGCCGGCCTGTCCGGCACCGCCTTCGCCGCCGTCCAGCTTGGCGTGTTCCCGCAGAATTTCGACCTGACCCTGCTGATCATGATCTACGCGGCGGTGGTGCTCGGCGGCGCGGGGAGCCTGCCGGGCGTGCTGCTGGGCGCGGCCGTGATCAGCGTGCTGCCAGAGGTCCTCCGCAATCCCGACAACGGGCGCCTGCTGTTCTACGGTGCGCTGCTGGTGCTCCTGCTCGCGCGGGTGCGGCCGTGGTGGCGGCCGCTGGCGCTGCTCGGCGCGACGGTGGCCCTCGGGATCGTGATCCGGCTGGCGGCCAGGGCGCTGTGGCCGCACGCGGTCACCGCCGCCGGCGCCGGCTCGGACGCGCTCGGCAGGGCGCTCGGCGCCTGGGTGGTGGTGCCGACCCGCCCGGTGGCGATCGGCAACGCCGCCTTCGTGGTGCTGGTCGCCGCGGTACTGGCGCTCACGCGTCTGCAGAACGCCGGTCATGTATCGGTGCCGCGCCCGGGATCACCTGCGGCGACATCGGGCGGTGACGGCGCGCACCGCGGATACGTGACCGGCGTTCTAGGGACCGCCCGGACGGTGGCGCTGGTGCCGGTGCTGTGGCTGGCCGCGTTCGTGTGGGAGAGCCGGCTCGCCGCCGAGCCGAGCGTGACCCGCCAGCTCCTGGTCGGCGCGATCCTGGTGATCATGATGAACGCGCGGCCGCACGGCCTGCTCGGCCGGCCCAGGGTGGAGGCGGTCTGATGCCCGCCAGCCGCGCCGCGCTGCTGGAGCTCCAGGGCGTGAGCAGGCGCTTCGGCGGGCTGGCGGTGATCAGCGAGCTGGACCTGCACGTGGACGAGGGCGAGGTGGTGAGCGTGATCGGCCCCAACGGGGCCGGCAAGACCACGCTGTTCAACCTGGTCACCGGTGTCTACCGGCCGGACGCCGGCGCCATCCGGCTCGACGGGCGCCAGCTGGTCGGGCTGGAGCCGCACACCATCACCAGGCTCGGCGTGGCGCGGACCTTCCAGACGGTCCGGCTGTTCCTCAACATGACCGTGAAGGAGAACGTGATGGCGGCGGCCTACGGCCACACCCGCGCCCGCCCCTGGCAGTCCGTGCTGCGCACCCCGGCCGCACGCCGCGAGGAGCGCGCCACGGCGGAGCTGGCCGAGCGCCAGCTCGCCTTCTTCGGCACCCGCCTGGTCGGCTACCGCCACGACCAGCCCGCCTACAGCCTCTCCTACGCCAACCGGCGGCGGCTGGAGATCGCGCGGGCGATGGCCACCCGGCCTCGCATCCTGCTGCTGGACGAGCCGGCGGCGGGCATGAACCCCGCCGAGACGCACGAGATGACCGAGCTGATCGGGCGCCTGCGGGACGAGGGCGGCTACACCATCCTGGTGATCGAGCACGACATGCACGTGGTCGCGGGGGTCTCCGACCGGGTGGTGGCGCTGGACCACGGCACCAAGATCAGCGAGGGGCCTTTCGATCGGGTCGCCGCCGACCCCAGGGTGATCGAGGCGTACCTGGGTCTGCGGGCGGAGCGGCGCTGATGGAGCCGTTGCTGCGCCTGGAGGACGTCGACACCTGGTACGGGCAGATGCACATCCTCCAGGGCGTCTCGCTGGAGGTCGGCGCCGGCGAGCTGGTCTGCCTGCTGGGCGGCAACGCCTCCGGCAAGTCCACCACGCTCAAGACCGCGCTCGGCCTGGTGCGGCCACGCCAGGGCCGGGTGGTGCTCGACGGCGAGGACGTCACCACCCGCCCGACCAGCTACCGGATCGCCAGGGGCATGGCGATCGTGCCCGAGAACCGGCGCGTGTTCGCGCCCATGACCGTGCGCGAGAACCTGGAGATGGGCGCCTACCTGAACCGCGACCGGGCCGACCGCGCCCAGGACCTGGAGCGCGTCCACGAGCTGTTCCCCATGCTCGCCGAGCGCGCCGGCCAGCTCGCCGGCACGCTGTCGGGCGGCGAGCAGCAGATGCTCGCGGTCGGCAGGGCGCTGATGAGCAGGCCGCGCCTGCTGCTCATGGACGAGCCGTCGATGGGCCTGTCGCCGCTGCTGGTCGAGCGGACCTTCGCGCTGATCCAGCGGGTGCACGCCTCGGGCGTGGCCATGCTGGTGGTCGAGCAGAACGCGAACATGGCGCTGGCGGTGGCCGATCGCGGCTACGTCCTGCAGACCGGCAGGGTCGTGCTGGCGGATCAGGCGGGCGCGCTGCGCGCCCACGAGGACCTGAGGAGGGCATATCTTGGCAGCTCGTGACCTGCCCGGCAGCGTGCGTGGCCGCTTTCCCATTTTCAAACACAAGGTCTACGTCAATAGCTGCTCGCAGGGCGCGCTCTCCGACAGCGTCCGCGCCGCCTATCAGCGCTACCTCGACGACTGGGACGAGCGCGGCGCGCCCTGGGAGTACTGGGTCGAGCTGATGGAGGCGGCCAGGTCCGAGTTCGCCGGGCTGATCGGCGCCGGCGAGGACGAGGTCGCGGTCACCACCTCGGTGTCGGCGGGCGTGAGCGCGCTGGCCAGCGCCTTCCGCTTCGACCGCGGCCGCGACACCATCGTGGTCAGCGACTTCGAGTTCCCGACCATCGGCCAGATCTGGCACGCCCAGGAGCTGCGCGGGGCCAGGGTCGTGCACGTGCCCGCCGACCCCGACGGCACCATCCCGCTGGAGCGCTTCGAGCGGGTCGTGGGCGACCGCACCGCGCTGGTCGCGGTGACCTCGATCTGCTTCCGCAACGGCTCCAGGCTGGACGTCGAGGGCGTGACCGGGCTCGCGCACGAGCGCGGCGCCCGGGTCCTGGTCGACGCCTACCAGGCGATCGGCGCGGTCCCGATCGACGTGCGGCTCCTGGCGGCCGACTTCCTGGCGGCCGGGGTGCTCAAGTACCTGCTCGGCTCGGCCGGGCTGGCGTTCCTGTACTGCCGGCGGGAGCACGTGGAGCAGCTGGTGCCGACCGCCACCGGCTGGTTCGCGGACGCCGACGTCTTCCAGATGGACGTCCACGACTACTCGCCGTCGCCCACGGCGCGCCGCTTCGAGGCGGGCACGCCGCCGGTCCCCAACATCTACGCGGGCATCGCCGGGATCCGGCTGATGCGCGAGATCGGCGTGGCCGCCACCGCCGAGCACGTCCGCGGCCTGAACGACCTGCTGCTGGAGGGCCTGGACGAGCTCGGCGCCCGCGTGGTCACGCCCCGCGACCCCACCCGGCGCGGGCCGCTGGTCACCGTCGAGTCCACCGACGTCCACGCGCTCGTCGACGCGCTCGCCGCCGCCGACGTGGTCACCTCCTCGCGCGACGCCAACCTGCGGATCTCGCCGCACTGCTACAACTCCACCGAGGACGTTCGCGCCGTGCTCGACGCGCTGGGCCGCAACCGGGCCCTGCTGGCTGCGCGCGGGTAGGCACCGGGTGGTCAGGGGGCGTCTCGCTCGCGGCCCTTGGCCATGGCCTCCCGCGAGCGCTCCCAATCGGTCAGCCGGTCGCTGACGCGCCCACCAGCAGCGCCAGGGTGAGCGCGTCGCTGGGCCGGGCGTCCACGCTGCGCTGGCCAGCCGCGCCGTCCACGATCGCCTCCGCGTAGAAGGAACGGCCCGACCCAGATCAGCAGGCGCCGGTCGCCGCCCACCTCCTCGAGCAGGACCACGTTGCGCTCCGGCTTGTCGCCGCTGGCGACCGCGCGCCGGACGTCCTCCACCCGCATCTCGACCCAACCGGTGACCTCGTCCACGGGCATGCGCTCCTCCCTCCGCCATGGCCCGAGCCGCTGGCGCAGCCGCGCCCGTGCCTGGTGCAACTGCACCCTGATCGCTCCAGCGCTGGTCCCGACCTCGGTCGCGGTCTGCGCCTGGGTGAGGCCGGCCAGGTAGTGGAGGCGCACGGCTGCCCGTTGCCCCGGTGGCAGCGCGGCGAAGGCCGCCTTGTCGCCATCCCGGGCGGCGGCCACCAACGCGGCGTGGTCCGGCTCCGCCACCGTCGTGCCCCACTCCTTCCGCCGGCCTCGGCACCTGTCATTCCATAGTCGCGGGAACCCGGCGGATGGTTAGCCCCGACTTGTGCCGGCGGCGCATCGCCTCAGGGCACGCCGCCGGTGAGGATCTTGACGAGCTTGGCGCTGTCGATGTTGCCGCCGGAGACGACGCAGGCGACCTGGGAGCTGTCCAGCAGGGAGGCGGCGGCGACCCCGGCGGCGCCGGCGCCCTCGGCGACCACCCTGGCGCCCTCGGCCAGCAGCCGGACCGCGCCGGCGACCGCGGCCACCGGGACCACCAGCGACCCGGCCAGCAGCTCCCGAGCGAGGTCGAGCATCTCCGGGAAGACCGTCTTGGAGCCGATCCCGTCCACGAAGGACGGCTGGTAGTCGATCGACACCACCTCGCCAGCCTCCAGCGACGCGGCCAGCGGCGCAGCGCCCTGGACCTCGACCGCGTAGACGCGGATCGCGGGCCGAAGCTCCCGCAGGCCCGTGGCGATGCCGCACGACAGACCGCCGCCACCCCAGGGCACCAGCACCGCCTCGACCCCGGCTGGCAGGTCCTCCGCCAGCTCGCGGGCGATCACGCCGTTGCCGGCCATGACCTCGGTGTCCAGGAACGGGTGGACGAAGAAGCGGTCCTCCATCCCCGGGTAGGTGCGGTCGACGAACGTCTGCCACCAGCGGTCGAAGGTGACCGGGATGGTGTCGGCGCCGAGCTCGGCGATGCGCTCCAGCTTGGCGGCGGGCGCGGTGGAGGGCACCACCACCGAGCACGGCACGCCGAGGTGGCGCGCCATCCAGGCGGCGCCCTGGGCCATGTTGCCCGCCGAGGCGGTGAGCAGGCCCGCCTTGGTCGCCCCGGGTGGCGCGGCGGTGACCGCCGCCGAGGCGCCGCGCAGCTTGAACGAGGCGATCGGCTGGAGCAGCTCGAGCTTCAGCCAGAGCGTGCGCCCGTCGTGCTCCAGCGGCACCGTCGGGGTGCGCCGGACGATCCCGGCGGTTCGTGTCCGGGCGGCGTCGATGCGCGCCAGGTCCGGAGCGCCGGTCACGAAAGCGACGCCTGGGTGCCGAACCCGCGGGAGGTTGCCTGCGACTGGATGTAGGCGCCGGCGATCACGTCCTCGATCGCCAACCCGAGGGATTTGAACAGCGTGATCTCGTCCGGGCTGGAGCGGCCGGCGTGGCGGCCGAGCAGCACCTCGCCAATCTCGGCGACGACGTGGTCCTTGGTCAGCTCGCCGGCGCGGATGGGGATCACCAGGTCGCCGGCCTCCGCAAGCGCCGACTCGCGGCTGTCGGCGAACACCGTGGCGGCGGCGACCGCGTCGGTCGACAGCTCGCGGACATGGGGGAGGCAGGCGCCGACCGCGTTGACGTGCGCGCCCCGCGCCAGCATGCCGCCGCTGACCACCGGCTCGACGCAGGAGAGCACCGTGCAGACCAGATCGGCGCCGTCAAGCGCATCGGCCACCGACTCGCGCACCTCGACCGGGGGGCCGAAGCGGTCGCCCGCCCATTCCGCGAGCGCCTTGGCGTGGGCGTCGGTGCGGCTCCACACGCGGATGCGCTCCAGCCGCCGCACCGAGGCCATCGCCTCCAGGTGGCTGCGCGCCTGGGTCCCCGCACCCACGATCGCCAGGTCACGCGCGTCCGGGGCGGCCAGCGCCTGGGTGGCCACCGCGGAGACGGCGGCGGTGCGGATCTCGGTGATCGCGGCCGCGTCGAGCACCGCCGTGGGGACGCCCGTCTCGCGGTCGAACATGGTCACCGTTCCCTGATGGGTGTCCAGGCCTCTGGCTGGGTTGCCGGGGTGGATGGTGACCGTCTTGATGCCGAAGCCGCGGTCGGGCCCGGCCCAGGCCGGCATGGCGGCCATCATCCCGGGCGCTCGCGACGGCCGGACGACCGTTCGCAGCGGCTGGACGATCGTGGCGGCGCTGTAGCGCTCCAGCGCCTCGCGCATCTGCTCGATGGCCGCGCGCATCGGGAACAGCTCCCGCACCGCGGCCGCGTCGATGACCAGCATCGGCCTGGTTCGCTCCTCGGGGGGAATGGTCCGTGGCGGCGAGCCGGGTGTCACGACTCGCCCAGAGCACCTTACCGTGGCGGGGCCCGGAGGTCACCGCGTGTGGCCGCCGGCCTCGCCCGACCCGGTCGTGGTGGCGACCCGGCGGGCGAAGCTGGCGGCGCAGCCGGCGGCCGCCCGGCTCGACCCGGAGGTGAACAGGCAGCGGTCGAGCCGGGCCAGATCGCCGGCGCGCTGGGAGACTGACCCGTCGAGCCGCAGCGCGAGCACGCCCGACAGCAGCAGCGCCAGCGCGCCGAGCAGCAGCCCGGCGACCGCCTGGCCGCGGTTGAAGGCCCGCCAGCGGGCCGTCCGGCCGATGCCGACCATCCCGAGGAGCATGGCGACGACGCCGAGCAGCCCGCCGACGGGGAACAGCATGACCGTCAGCACCAGGGTGAGGGCTACCAGGCCGATGGCCAGCGCGGCGACGCCCGCGCCGTTCCTCGGGGCGAGCCGCAGCATCGGCGGCGCTGGCTCGCGCATGGATCCTCCTCGATGGTGACGAAGGCGGCGGTGCCCCTACGAGGACCATCGGTGCCGACGGCCGAGCGCTGGAGGGCTGGGGCTGGGGGCGCCCTCGCCTGTCGCGGGTTCGGGGCAAGATGACCGCTCCGGATGCGCAACCCGAGGAGGCTCCATGGTCGTCCAGATGCAGGTCAGCTTCGACGCGGCCGACCCCCAGCGGCTCGCCGCCTTCTGGCGGGAAGCGCTCGGCTACCAGGACCAGCCCCCACCCGAGGGCTACGCCTCCTGGGAGGATTGGGCCCGCGCGGTGGGCATCCCGGAGGAGACCTGGGGCGACATGGCCGCGCTGGTCGACCCGGAGGGCGTCCGGCCGCGGGTGCTCATCCAGCGCGTGCCCGAGCCCAAGACCGCCAAGAACCGGGTCCACCTCGACCTGAACGTCAGCGGCGACCGCGAGGTCGCGTTCGAGGACCGCCGGCCCAAGGTCGACGCCGCCGTCGAGCGCCTGATCGGCCTCGGCGCCACCAAGGTCCGCACCTACGACGAGCCCGACCAGTACTGGGTCGTGATGCAGGACCCCGAAGGCAACGAGTTCTGCCTCCAGTGAGTTCGGGCACGTCGCTGTCGGCGACCTTCACTCTGCTAGTCTGAAGCCACGATGAGCGAGGTCACCGTCACCTTCACCGCGGCCATCACCCATGAGGGTGAGTGGTACGTCGCTCGCTGCCTCGAAGTCGAGGTCACCAGTCAAGGTCACAGCGTCGAGGAAGCCCTCGCCAATTTGCGAGAGGCCCTCGAGCTGTACTTCGAGGACAGCCCGCCGGTGGAGGCATCGCACCCGATCGTCGCTCCAATCGAGGTCCGCATCCCGGCATGAGCGGGACGCTCCCGGCGGTGATTTGGCCCGCTCGTGCCGACCGACGGGGGTCCAGCGGCTAGGCTGGAGGTATGCGAGGTTCCGGGGTGTTCTGGCCACTGTCGCTGCCGGTGCTGGTGGTGCTGGGGCTGCTGCTGGCGGTGATGGCCGGGCTGGTGCAGGTCGGCACCCTGGTGTACGCGTACGAGCGCATCGGCATCGACCGGTCATGGCTGCTGGCGCTGCTGGGGCTGTCGATCGTCGGCAGCACGGTCAACCTGCCGGTGGCCCGGCTGCGCAGCTCGGTGGTGCTGGGGCCCCAGGTGATCCGCGTCTACGGCATCCGCTACCTGGTGCCGGCGGTCCGCCAGCGGCGCGTGACGGTGATCGCGGTCAACGTCGGCGGAGCGCTGGTCCCCGCCGGAGTGGCCGCGTTCCTGATCGCGCACGAGCACCTCGGCACCCGAGCGCTGGTCGCGGTCGGGATCGTGGCGGCGGTCTGCCTGCTGCTGGCGCGCCCGGTCAAGGGGGTCGGCATCGTCCTGCCCGGGCTGGTCCCGCCGGTGGTCGCCGCGATCACGGCGCTGGCGATCTCCGAGCCGCTGGCGCCCGCGCTCGCCTACGTCGCCGGCGTGCTCGGCACCTTGGTGGGCGCGGACCTGCTCAACCTTCCGCGCATCCGCAAGCTGGGCGCGCCGGTCGCCTCCATCGGCGGTGCCGGCACCTTCGACGGCATCTTCCTGTCGGGACTCCTGGCCGTCCTGATCGCCAGCATCTGAGCGGCGGAGCGCCACACGCCGGCCTCAGCCGTTGGCGGACCGGAACCAGGCGCGGGCGGGCTCGGCCCAGCGCTGGTGGTGGCGGCGGAAGACCTCGCGCGCCCGCACCCCGCTCCAGCCGGGTGGCAGCAGCGGCTCGGGCAGGCCGGGGTCGAGGAACGGGAACTTGCGCCACTGGTGGACCATGCTCGCCTGGGCGACGAAGACCTCCTGCGGCTCGCGCGGCTCCGCTGCTGCAAAGGCACCGATGAACGCCTGGTAGTGCGCGTCGAGCTGGTCGAGCCCGCCCCAGGCGGCGACCACCAGCTCCCGCTCGCTGCCGATGCCGCCGTGGCTGGCCACGAACGAGGTCGCCTGCGCAGCGGGGTCGAGGTCGCGCAGGGCCTCCAGCGCCTCCCGCTCGCGTTCCAGCCGAGGGCTGATCCACAGGCCCTGGCCGAGCGAGCCGAACCCCGCCCAGGCGAGCCGGGTGCGGACCTGGTGGCGGTGGTCGCGCCGGCCCTCCGGCACGCGCACCATGACCATCAGCCAGCGGCCGTCCCAACTGGTGGCGATGCCCTCGAAGTTGTAGATGCGCTCGCGGCCGCGGACCAGCAGCTCCCGGGTCGGGGCCGAAAGCCGCCAGCGCGCCTGCCGGCCGACCCGGTCCCGCTCCAGCCAGCCCTCGGCGGCGCTGCGAGTGACCGCCTGGCGCGCGGTGAGCTCGCGGATGCCCAGCGCCTCCAGCGCCCGCACCAGCGCGGCGTTCCACACCGGCTCGGCGTGGTCGAGCACGAACTCGCCCAGCACCGTCAGCAGCAGCGACCGCGCGGCAGGTCCGCCCAGGGACCGCCGCCGCAACAAGTCTGGAGCCACCACCGGGCTATCCATCGCCGGTCCAGACGCGGTCGGGATCGAGTGCCCGCAGGGTCTCCAGGGTCTGGCGGTCCGGCACCTCGGTCACCGGGACGTCCACCGCCGCACCGCCGGGCCAGCCCCAGGGCGTGGCCGCCACCACCTCGGCGGCCCGCTCGCCGGGATGCACGGAGACCAGCTCGAAGGCGCCGATCCCGCCGCTGGCGCGCAGGACCGCACGGGTGGTGATCAGCGTGACCGATTCGCAGGCCGGCAGGCCCACGCGCTGGCGCCAGCCGGGACCGTCCCCGTACCCGGGGCTGGTGCGGTGGTCCACGCGCTCGACGAACCGCCGCGGCTCGTGCGCCATGATCACCAGCAGGCGCCGCGCCGCCGAGGCGATGTCGCAGCCGCCACCGCTGCCCGGCAGCCGCACCTTGGGGGCGTCGGCGGGCCCGATCCTGGTGGTGTTCAGGTTGGCGTGGCGGTCGATCTGCGCCCCGCCGATGAAGCCGACGTCGACGTGGCCGCCGGCCAGCAGGCCGATCGCCCGCGGGAGCGCGCCGGCCCACAGCGCGCCGTCCAGGTTCGGCGGGTCGCTCATGGTCACCACCGGCCCGCGCGGCGGCTGGTCGCGCAGCAGACCGTTTTCGAACGCGCCGACGGCGCCTGGCGCATGGGTGGAGACGGCCAGCGCGAAGGCCAGCAACGGCAGCCGCATGCCGACGAACACCACCTCGCCGTCGCCGATCTCCCGGGCGGCGCAGGCCACCATCAGCTCCCGCCTGGTCAGATCCGGCTCAGCCACGGCCGCCGGCCCCCGATGCGCCCAGGGCCTCCAGGTAGCCCGCCCGGTCGGCGACCCCGAGCACCCAGCGGTCGAGCCACGCCTGGAAGCCCTCGGGCGTGGCGCTGGCTCGCGCGTAGTCCCGGAAGGCGTCGGCGTCGTGCGGCCGGGAGCGGATCACCTCGGTGTCGACCAGCTCCTCGGCCACGACGATCACCGTGCCGGCGGCGGCGATCGCCTCCTGCGAGATGCCGAGGTTGCCCCACGCCTGCGCGTTGCCGCGGCGGTTGGAGTGCTCCCGAACGGTCAGCGGTCGGGGCTGCCCGGCCTCGACCGCGCGCCGGAAGCAGTAGCCGGAACCGGTGGTGACGTTGCCGACCCAGGCCGCCTCCAGGGCCAGCCCGCAGGCGACGCGGGCGCCGTCCGGCACCAGCCCCGCCACCGCCGCACGCATGGTGAGGAGCTTGTCAGTCATCGCGGAGCTTGTACCGCTGGATCTTTCCGGTGGCGGTCTTGGGCAGGTCGTCGACGAAGACCACCTGCCGCGGGCGCTTGAACGCCGCCAGCCGTTCGCGGCAGAAGTCGACCAGCTCCGAGGGCGCGGGGCTGCGGCCGGGCAGCCGCACCACGTAGGCGGCGGGCTCGTGCAGGCCCTCCGGGGTGCGGCGCCCCACCACGGCGGCCTCGAGCACGTCCGGGTGCTGGACCAGGGTGGCCTCGACCTCGGCTGGGGAGACCCAGATCCCGCCGGCCTTGATCATGTCGTCGGAGCGGCCGGCGTAGGTGAACACGCCGTCCGCCGAGCGGGAGTAGACGTCGCCCGTGCGCAGCCAGGGCCCCTCGAAGGTGCGCCGGTTGGTCGCCGTCCGGCACCAGTAGCCGGTGGTCACCGACTCACCGGAGACCAGCAGGTGGCCGCTGGAGCCATCGGGAACAGCCTGGCCGTGGTCGTCCACCAGGCGGACCTGGTAACCGGGCACCACCGAGCCGGTCGTGCCCGGCCGGATGTCGTCGGGACGGTTGGAGATGAAGATGTGCAGCGCCTCGGTGGTGCCGATGCCGTCGAGGACGTCGACGCCGAAGCGCTCCTTGAAGCGGTGGTAGAGGCCTGCCGGCAGCGGCTCGCCGGCGGAGACGGCCACGCGCACCGACGAGAAGGTGTCGGCGGGCAGGTCGGCGGCCAGCACCGCCGCGTAGAAGGTCGGCACCGCGAAGAACAGCGTCGGGCGGTGCTCGGCGACCGCGGCGGCGACGCCCTGGGGCGTGGGCCTGGCCGGGTCGACGATGGTGCGCGCCCCGACCGACATCGGGAAGGTCAGCGAGTTGCCGAGGCCGTAGGCAAAGAACAGCTTGGCGACCGAGTAGCAGCGGTCGGACGGGGTGATGCCGAGGACCTGCTGGCCGTAGGTCTCGGCCGTGTAGGGCAGGTCGATGTGGCGGTGCATGGCGGCCTTGGGCTTGCCGGTCGTGCCCGAGGTGTACAGCCAGAAGGCGGGGGAGTCCGGCCAGGTCGCGTACGGCGTCGCCTCCGTCGGCTGGCCGCCGGTCCACTCGTCGAAGCGGTGCACCCGCACCGGCCCGGCGATCCCCACCTCGGCCTCGCCGTCGCCGGCGATCACCAGGTTCTCCAGCTCGTCGCAGGCCGCCTGCATCTCCTTGACGGCCGCGCCGAGCGCGGCGGAGGCAATCACCACGCGCGCGCGGGCGTCGTTGCACTGGAACGCCAGCTCCGGGCCGGTCAGCATGGTCGACATCGGCACCGGCACCGCGCCGATGCGCAGCGCCGCGAGGAAGCTGGCCACCCAGTCGACGCCGTCGAGCATCACCAGCGGCACGCGCTCCTCCGGCCGCACGCCGATCGAGCGCAGCGCGTTGGCCACCCGGCCGACCCTGCCGGCCAGGTCCTCGTAGGTGACCTGCTCCTCGCCCTGCTGCAGCGCGACCCGGTGGCCCTCGCCAGCCTCCAAACGCCGGTCGAGCAGGTACTGACAAGCGTTCAAGAATTCCGCCAACTCGAACCCCACCTTCCCCTGGCGGCCTTCGCGGCACCCTAGCCGCGAGGCTCGAAGCGGACGTACTCGAACTCGACAGGCTTGCCGTTGATGCCGGTGGCCGGCGGCGCGATCCAGTTGGCCATCTTGCCCGGCTCGATCACCTGGGTCATCAGCGAGCCGACGTACTCCCGGTCCTCCTCGGTCGGCAGCCACTCGTGGACTCCTGCACGCCATGCCTGATCGTCGACCACCTGGCCGCCGGGGGACAGGTGCGTGCCCGCGAACACGCCGACCTGGCGGTTGAAGCCACGGTGCGGCAGGCGCAGCTCGAAGTCCAGCCCCGCCCTGGCGATGATCTTGTTCCAGCTCGACAGGCCCCGCTGGCAGTCGACGATGTAGTCGTCGCGCAGGGTCTCGTTCATGGCGTTCAGCGCCGGCGCCTCGACCGTGCCGACCAGCCCGCCCTCCAGTCGCGGCACCTGGTAGGTCGCGTTGACGAGCTGGTGGTCGTCGTCGCGCCTGGTCTCCAGGAAGCGGCCCTTCAGGCCGCTGGAGAAATAGGTGGCCGCGTTGCTCGACAGCTCGCTGCCGAACAGGTCGAGCGACACGCTGTAGTGGAGGTTGATGTATTTCTGCAGCAGGTCCAGCTCGATGCCGCCGAAGCGGCGCACGTCGCGGCCGTCGACGCCGTGCTGGCGGATCAGCTCGCAGGTGCGCTGCACCACCCGGGCGATCCCGGTGGTGCCGATGAACATGTGGTGCGCCTCCTCGCGCAGCATGA